>Ga0209512_1000757_pt1 | contig 47549 bp, 45 predicted proteins | sample frozenSSSSmetaG_FD_184142 | JGI IMG/M metagenome (GOLD analysis project Ga0209512, IMG submission 184142) | Glacier valley bacterial and archeal communities from Borup Fiord, Nunavut, Canada, to study Microbial Dark Matter (Phase II) -... | ecosystem: Environmental > Aquatic > Freshwater > Ice >...
GAAATGGATAATCCGGTAAAGGCCGGCATAAGGGGTTCAATGCCCCTTTATCTACAACCCTAATCGGCACGGGGATAATACGTCCGAAAACAATCAAATATCTATTTATTATGGATCGCAAAAGAATCAAAAAACAGCCGCTGTTGGTGTACAGCGTGAAAGTGAATGACACTGAAGGTCGATGCCAGCAGCAAACCAATGTGTCTCAATCGCAGAAGATACGGGAAAAGCTAGAGGCAATGTTCGTACCAAGACTGGCAATTGCTTAACTGAAACTGCAATGCCCTGTAATGAATTTCTGAAACGCAATGCGGGCAATCGCATAGCCGGAATAAAAAAGAAATACGGGAAACGATTTATCCATCCTTTTTATGGGATATCGTTCAGCTCAAGCAACTACCAAAAGTTGCCCAATGGCTATTATGCCATATACGACAATCCTGACCAATTGGGGTTTACAATTGGAAAACCAATACAATAATTACCAAATGACAGACACACGGGAAAAACTCCGGCAATACCTTGCTGACGAAGATCTGATTTCAGACACAAAGGTTGAGTTAATATACTCTCTGCTATCAATGAGTGGAATGCCGTCTAAAACGGACATCCTAAAACTCGCAGGATACGACGTTTCAAAAACCTACGACACGGCTTATCCAAGTCCTTATGCCGAAAGAATCCGGGAACTATACCCCGATTTCAACAATGGGTGTCACATTTATGACTATTCTGAAAATCATTTCGGGCAAATGGTGAACATCAACAATCTGTTTGCCAAACACGTACTGAAAACCCTATCAATCCACTATTAATCATTTAATCAATCCCGACGCCATCCGGAAAATGATGGCCAAAGAGTTATGAGTCTAAAATCCAAGATCATTGCCGCTAAGGAAAGTGGCGTTACCCCCATCACCTACAAACAAGGTGGCCTGATGTTTCAATTAACAAAGTTGAAATGGTGGCAGCCAGAGACAATGCCACCTCCGACGGTAGCTCAGGCATCTTTATTAATTGAAGCCTGTCTCAATTTTATCAAAACAGGCGAAGGCGGCAATGAGCTGATTGAAGGGATCCAGATATGGTTTCCTGACTTCGAAAACCTCTCGGATATCCGAATCCGGTATGCACCGAAAGGCAAAAAGAAAGACGATCAAACGCCTGAACCAACGCCGGAACCGCAGCCCGAACCAACACCGGAACCTAAGCCAAAGTCAGGTTATACAGGTGGAAGAGGAGGCAAAAAGACAAATATCCCAAAGGATCTGCCAAAGCCGGAACCTGTACCAACGCCAGAACCGGAACCAATTCCTGAACCCAAAGCCAAACCAAAAAAAGAGACAAAACCCGTAAAAGGTACGGCTGAACTGGAAGCGCTGATCGGTGCTGGGATTAAGAATATCTGGATGGTAGGTCCTGCCGGATGCGGCAAGACAACAATCTGTATGGAAGTTGGTGATTTGGCCGGAATACCCGTTACGATTATCCCATGCGGTGCAGGAACCAGCGCCACTACCTTCCTGGGATACAAATATCCGGAAAGAGAGGGAACGCCCTTTGTTCATGCTTTCGCACAGGAAGGGATCATCGTTTTGGATGAGTTTACGAGCCTGGAAGCGCAGGTCGCACAAATCGTGAATGGTGCACTGGCCAATGACGAACTAACCAGCACAATCGGGACATTTCGCAGACATGAAAAGTGTGTCATTATCGCAACATCCAATACATTCGGCAATGGCGCTGATCGTATGTATGTAAGCAATAATCAACTCGATGCTTCTACCATTGACAGGTTTGCCGGTGGCATTGTTGAGATTGACTATTCGAAAGAGTACGAAAGGCAATACGATAATGAGGTGGTTCAATACGTGTGGAAGATGCGTGATGCCATAAAGGCGAATGGCCTTCGAAAAGTAGCCAGTACACGGTCAATCATTTCAGGATGCAAATTAAAATCAGGTGGACTAAACTGGAAATCAGCACTTATACAAAACTGGACAAAGGATGAGAAAGCACTATTATAATTCGCTCGGTGAATTCTATGCCGACATCAGCAATTCACTGAACAATCCGATCTACAAGGATACCGAAGATAAAGACAAACCCGAGTTCAGGGGTTTGTCTTTGGATGAGATTAAGAAAAGTAAATACAGCTATCCGGTAGGCGTCGAAAAGCTATCCCATTTCAAGGATTTCACGGTAGAAAAGGATATCACCGTTAAATACTATAATCAATTTGATGGATACGATATCGACATTGACAGAATGATGGATGGCCTCGATTTTCTGGTCGATACCCACAAAAAACGATTACTACCCAAAACAGCCGACGTTTACATTAATATCGGTGAAGGCGGCAATGTTGACTACGAAATGCTGCTGTGCAAAACCTATGCAGCCATTACGGTAATCGACAAACTTGAAACACTTGGAGTCCGGTGTGCGGTATATGCCTGTGCAGCATACGATACAAAAACGTATCGCGACAAATTAAATGAGAATGGATATCTTGAGATCTGTGTAAAGAAACATGCCGACACGCTCAACCTGGGTGCACTCTGTACGGCCATATCTCCGTGGATTCTTCGCTACTGGATATTCATGTTTATTATCGGGAAATATCCCGGCATCGTGGATGGTATCGCCTATTCCATGAAAATGCCCTCCGATATTACCGGAATCATTATCGAAACCACCAAATGCCTTACCAAAGAATCATCAAATCAATTTATTGACTCAATTAAACTATAAATCATGGAAGAACAAGAATGGCCCATCATCAGCATTTACTCCCGAAAGGAAGCCGTAGCCGACGGCGTTCAGGTTTTAGCCGATCCAAAAATCACGAAAGAGGCCGGATTTAAGTTTCCCGTTTACATGACACAAAGCGTCTGGAGTAAGTATGTCGAAGTGCCCAAAGAATTCGAAGGCATTCAGGATCTTGAAGGCCGGTTATGGGATATCCTCACGATGCTCCGTTACTCCGCGAGCCGGTGTGATTCGAATATCGTGGAATTCAAGGTTAGTGTTACGCTGCCGGATAAAGGTGACTGGACGAAATACGAAAAAATATGTGGCGAAAGTCGTACACAGCGGCTGGTCATGCTATCAAGTGAAATCGGACCAAACGAATACGATGATCCGTCACCGGTAATAACAATTTCATTACCCAACGAAGATTAATGCTGACAGGGCAGTCCTTTGTGACTGTCCCTTTTCATGTTCATAAACAATCAAACAATCAATAAGAATAATGGCAAAACTAAAGGGGTTAACCCAGTTATCCAGTGCGCTTGACAAGTTAAAAACAGTGTCAGAGCAGACCCGCGAAAATCTCGATGAAAAGCGCGGGTGGTGGGAAGAGAAAACAGAAAAATGGCAGGAGAGCGACACCGGTCAGGAGTGGGACGAACACTTGGCAGATGTCGAAAACATCCTGGATGAGATCGACGCACTGGAAATGCCGGAAAGCGAATAATCATGCAGGGGCAGTCCTGTGTGACTGCCCTCTATTTCAATATCTTAATAACTAAATAAAATGATCAGAAAAAACGGAACCGTTAAAGTATCCCGGATATTCAAAGTCCGGGCATTCATCACCCAACGAACCAAAAAAGGCTGGAACCAAACCTATTACATGGAGACAGTTATTATTGCCAATCCCGAACATGCATACCAGGTTTATATGCTCGAACTGAATAAGATAAAACCCGACCTGTTTTATAACAGCGACACCAAAAAAGCAGATTGTTCGCTTTTCGTACCGCACATTCAGAATGACGGCTCTTTGGCTTACTGGCCTGAAAACGGCAAATACATACAACGATTTAAACATAACATAGAATAGCCATGCCAAACGCCAGTCAATCCGCCATGCGGGAAATAGGGAAAGCGATCAGGGCAATTGATAGTTTTTCCTTTATGAATTTCGATGCAGTGGGCACAATTGAAAATGTTGAGAGAATAAACATTGCCCGCAAAAACCTGATCAATACGCTTTTCTCATGTGGTTATGAATTAGAGGAGTTTACATCGCGGGTAAGAAAATCAAAACACAAGAGAGCATTAATTTAAAATTTTACTATCCCGACGCCATCCGGACAAAGATGGTCATTCATTATGGACAAACAAGAAATACTTCAGTCATGTACGGTCGAAGGTCTAATTGTCAAACTTCCTGACGAACAGTTTGATCGTAAAGTTTATCAGGAAGTCGCAAAAGCGCTCGAACTTATCGGGGGTAAATGGAAAGGTGGTAAAATCGCAGGCTTCGTATTCAACGAAGATCCCACCGGCCTGCTCGCTCAAATCGCAGGAGGCGAAAGTCGTAACCTGAACAAAGAATACCAATTCTATGCTACACCGCCAGCGATTGCCGATTGGCTGGTGGAATTGGCCGGTATTAAACCCGGCCACAAAATCCTTGAACCATCAGCCGGTCAGGGTGCCATTATCAATGCGATTAATCGGGTATTGCCCGAACAAATGGTTTACTGGTGTGAGTTAATGCCATTGAATCAAACCTTTCTTAAAAAAATATCGCACACTTGTTACGTTGAAGATGACTTCATTAATTCGTGCGGTTTAAGTGATTTCGACCGCATCATTGCGAATCCGCCATTTTCGAAAAATCAGGATATCGACCATATTCGCAAGATGTATGATTGTCTTAAACCCGGAGGTCGTTTAGTATCCATTGCCTCAAACCATTGGAATACATGCAACAACAGAAAAGAACATGATTTCCAAATGTGGCTGAAAGAAGTCAATGCCAGTGTCTGCTCTGAAACTATTAAACCAGGTGACTTCCGCGAATCCGGCACAATGATCGGAATGAATATCATTACAATAAACAAACCTGCCGAATTGCCAAAGCCCAATCGTGCAATAACACGGAGCATCAATAGCGCAACTGTTAATCATTTATCTTTCAAGGATCGTATGATTGCCGATATCAACACGATCATATCAGAAGCAACCAAAAAACCATTCAAATCAGGCGATAGAAAGGTTACAATCTCTCAGTTTCTTGAAGAAGTGGGTGCAAAAACACCAAAACAAATAGCTGAAAAAACTGCTGACTTTATTCGGTATGCAGGAACGCAAAAAACCAGCGTTAATAGTACGGGTTGCATAGAATTCAGGGACTCTCTCACGAATGCCTCTTATAAAGTTCCCGACGCTGCCAGTTTACCGGGGTTTTTATTAAGTCTTAAACGACAATGGGGTGATGGAGTATCCCACGATCCCAGCACCGGAATTCCTGACAACTACGGACGGGACTTCCGACATAAATTACAAGACAACGTTTTGGCAAAACGTCGTCTTGTACAGTCGAAACCCGATGATGCACGTATGAAAAAAGATCGTGAGGAGTTTATTACACGGCTTATTTTATGCCAGGACACAAACGATATCTATTATCAATGCCGAAACTTCATTCTTGGATCGTTGGCTCCAAAAGCCGAACCAATACCAGATGCGGCACCCGCAAAGGTGAAAGCATTACCGACACCGGCACCGATCCCAATTCCGGCAAAAGTGAAAGAGCCGGAGCCAAAGCGACCTGCACCGGTAAAGCAGCAAATCATTGTTGAATTTGTCGTTGTTGAGTATTCCGAACGATCCGTTGCACTCTTTGGCAACACCAAAACCATTAAGGATAAATTAATGGAGCTGCACGGCGTATTCAACCGGCACCTCAAATACAACGATCAACCGGCATCCGGATGGGTATTCTCCAAAAAACGCGAAGCCGCAATCCGGCAATTAATCGCATCGTAATTTCTTCTTGCCCTTCGAGTGGTTGCAAACCCTAGAAGGGGCTTTAACTTCAATACAATCAATCAAATTATTAAAAACAAATTATCATGCACATAGATGTAAAAGTATCAGTCTGGAAACGTATCAAATTACCCGAAAGCGCAACCAAAGAAGAAATTATCAAAGTGCTCGAATTTGGCGAATTAGGTATTGACGACCTTTTCGAAACTTATGCCGATCTTGATTATAACGAAGTCGAAAACAGCGAAGAGACACTTACGCCGGAAGATAATGGTGGTCAGGAAACTATTGAACTCTATTGCATCGACGAAAAAGGCGATGGTCCTATCTGGACCAATAAGCCTACCGAATCCGAACCCGAATCCACCTATGTCCTATTTGGTGCCGAAGCGGTAAATTCCTATGATGAAGGCGGTGTCGATGGGCTGAGTCAGGATATTGAAGCTAACGAAGTTTGCACTTATGAACTTACTGTATTTCCAGCCAATACAAGCGTAGCCGAAATTCTTTGTGCCGGAGACGGTTGGGAAAAATATGCAATTATTACTAAAGACGAATACGATCAACTCAATTAACTATGAAAGCAATTTTAATCACAATTCAAATCGCCACCCGCGTTATTGTTGCCGATGATGCATCTGAGCAGGATATAATCAATATAGCCTTGCCTCGCCTTTGCCGTAATATGGATTCTGACCCGTGGGGAGATTCCGAAATCGGCGACGATACCGAATGCCCTTACAAACCCGAATACGACGAGCTAACCAATGAAGAAAATTAATTTATTATTTAAGCCCATTTAATTATGAAACCTTTTATTTACAATGGAATGAGGTTAACCCCTCTCAGAAAACTGACACAATCAGAAGTCAACCAAGAGTTAAATTTGCCTTTCACTTCAATTGGAGTACGCAATTATCAAAACGTACCACACCTGAACAGACAAAAGGACATCCCTTACAACTATATTAATTTTTACGTCAAGGCCAAATTGGCCGGAGCTGAAAACATTGATGTATTTCTATACAAAGGAATGGAAGTTGTGCCGTGTACAAACGAATTATTTAAAATTAAATAAATAGCCAAAAACAATGAATCCTACAATTTATTCCACACACGGAACAATAATTATCAATCCCGAAACCGGGGCCATTATCGCAACCGATATCGACATGTGTAACGATAATTGCATTGACAATATCGACCGCTTCGATATTGAACAATACAAACAATTTTACAATGTAGATAAGCTCCCAGGTGCGATAGATATTCTCGACATGGGATATTGGAAAGATGGCATATACGAAGAACCCGCACATGATTGGCGTGAAGACACAATCAAACTTCGTGCAGGACTAACACCGGACGGTTGGCCCGAAGAGCCTGTTAAAAAACCTGATATCGTTCGTATCTCCGAACCAAGAGATAATTACCACAGCGCCACAGTTCATATTCCTAACGTAAACCTTCACCTGTTCGAAAAACAACGCAGGGCATTTCTCGAATATATAGCCGGTATTGATTCTTTTCAGGATGAGCGCGACGGTTTGGAAAACTTTCTAAATGCTATTGGTGATGCATTTTATGATCAAACAAACGGACACAGCTCACTCCTGCCGGAACTGAACGACGCCGATGATGTGAAACATTGGTTTGAATTTTTGATCGAAGATTTAGATATATCAATACATCCCGACAATCCTTTCGAAGATTACATTAACAATGAAGAACCCAGCGAACCCACCTTTGATGCTGAAACAGCTGCGCTGCTCAATCAAAAAATGGAACAGGCATTTTTGATCTGCACATGCTCCGGAAGGGATATCTACGAAATTGGAATGGACATAACACGCAAAGCATTAAATCTTTCCATCGACGAATAATAGTACGGGCAGTCCTGTGTGACTGCCTTTTTTATAATCAATCATTAATATTCAAACCAACATGAACTATTTAGAACAAATTGTGGCACTCGATTGGCCATATAAATGCGACAATTCCGAAGAATCTTTAAACCTGATCGACTTTCTCGAAGCTGCAAAAGGTAACTTTCAGTATGCAATATCCTTGAGAGAGCGCGTAAACGGTCAACATCCCACAACCATTGTGGAAGGCGATTTGGTAGAAGACGAAATAATCGAAGTCAATGGGCAATACATTATGACCGGAGGAAATAAAGATTTGCTTAAATCTTCCTGCGATCTTGAAGAGCTGGCAACAATCGCCGCAATAATGGGAGATCACATTTGTGAAAAACTCTATAAATACATACAAAAGAATTGCAATTCAGGGTATTTTACAACAGTTGAGTTAATTGGCAACTTGGCAATCGAATTCTATATGAAATTCGAAGCCGTCACTGAATGGTGTGACGAAGTGTTCCACAACCCAGGCCAATGGGATCTATCACCCGACGTGTGTTGCTGGGATGATTGTGTGCTGGAATTTGCCGGTCAGAAATTTGATGAGTATATAAACCTAAATTCTAAATAATGGAAAATCCCGATCATCTTAACATATCCGAAGAAAGAATAATGAAACTTTTTGGCGAAAAATACACACTGCAAATCAAAGCCAGCACAGCTTTGATTTGCAAAATACATCTTAATAGTAAGCATTACTATATCGGCTACAATGACTACAGAAAGTGTTTCTACACTGCAAGTATTTTACCCGACGAAATATAATTATCACATAAAATAAACATCATGTTCTCACCCGATTTTTACCCCACACCCGATGCCGTTATAGCTCAAATGTGCTACGGTTTAGAGCTCAATGGCCGTATTATTCTCGAACCTTCAGCCGGTAAAGGAAATATTGTCGATTACCTTCAGCTCTATGGCGCCAACGTTCTGGCCTGCGAAAAAGATCCCGACCTGGCCACAATTGTAGCAAATAAATGTCGGTTGCTTCATACCGATTTTCTTGAAGTAACACCCGAAGAAATCAGTCATGTTGACTGTATCATTATGAATCCTCCATTTTCAGCCGACGAAAAGCACATTCTTCATGCCTGGACCATTGCACCCGAAGGATGCGAAATCATTGCACTGTGTAATTATCAAACACTCGAAAATCGTTGGAACCGGTCCCGCGAACAGCTTTCCGATATAGTCAAGAATTTTGGTAATAGCGAAAATTTGGGTGAAGTGTTCACCACCGCTGAGCGCAAAACTGACGTTACAATTGGTCTTGTTCATCTTTTCAAACCGCGTGTTTCTACCGAAACCGAATTTGAAGGATACTTCGATATGTTCGAAGAATACCAACATCAGGACAATGGCCTAATGCCCTACAACGACATCGTTGATATTGTCAATAGGTATATTGGAGCCATTAAGATGTTCAACGAAGTTATTGCGGCTTCCGATAAGATGAACAAAGTTATTGCGCCGATCAGCTCGGGTTTAGATATTGTTTTCGGTGCCCATCGTACCGGGCGTAACAATAGTTATAATGCGATCGACCGCGATACGTTTAAAAAAGAACTTCAAAAATCATCGTGGCAATGTGTCTTCAATAAAATGAAGATGGCAAAATTTATCACCCAAAAACTAATTGGTGAGCTGAATGCATTTGTCGAAAAACAATCCAACGTTCCGTTTTCTGTACCAAACGTTTATAAGATGTTGCAAATGATTCAGGGTACGCACAAAGAGCGAATGAATCGGGTATTAGTTGAGGCCTTTGACGAGATATGTAGCTTTTCAAGCGAAAACAGTACAGCAGGCGAAAAGTGGAAAACCAATAGCGATTATAAAATCAATCGCCGGTTTATCAAACCACATATTTGCAGGTATGATACCAAATGGCCCAAAGATCACGTCGATATTGGCTACGGATCAAATTATTCTGTTGACGATATAATTAAAGCGCTATGTTATCTGACGGGAACCGATTACGCTGCAACCACGAATCTTGGTTCTTTTATTGATAAAATGAAGTGTCAATGGGGCCAATGGTATGAATGGGGATTCTTTCGAATTCGCGGATATAAGAAAGGCACCATGCACTTTGAGTTTACCAACGATAAGGTTTGGGAACGGTTCAATTACCGTGTAGCCGAAATCAAAGGATGGGCGCTTCCACGCAAAACGGATGCGAAACGAAAAGGTACCGAACGGGTTAAGGAAACGGGCTTAATGATGTTCTAAAGCAAATTTATTGCAATGCAATAAAAAAGCATTATACTTGCATTTTGCATTTAATCTAATATGTCAAATAATGAAACAGATCACAATCAGAGTGGAGAATGATTCAGCGGATATGCTAGCCGAATTAAACGACAAGATTACCACTGCTGCACAAACAGTTATAGAAATTTTCACCTATCTGCGTCGTGGAACAATTAATGAACTTCGCGGACGATTCAGCAAAATAGAAATAAAGGCGATGTCTGAAGTTTATAAGTGGTTTAAACCCTCTTGGCAAATTATGAATAGTCCAGGAGCAATCGTTATAACTGTTACCAATGCAGAAAAACACAACCAGGCATTATCTGCCAACGGTGCCAGCCTTGATCTGCTTATTCCCAAATTGGAAGCTCTAACCTCTGCTCAGGCAATAGTACTTCAGCTCGAACTTATTAACGTATCACCAGATATCAATAAGTTAATCAAAACACTATTATAAATAAATCTTTCACCTTACCTTGAAAACAGCCGTGATTTATTGCGGCTGTTTTTTCAGCCAATCATTTAGTATTAAATTCAATCAATATGCTTAAATTATCTTATCTTCTTGCACCATTGCAGAAACATCACCCCGAAATTGTATCCGACTTCATTGTCGATTATTGCCGACTGGCTGATGTACCTGGTGACGAAACCTACCATTATGGCTACGGCTCGCTCAAATGGGCACTATCCTTTATCGCAGAGAACGACCCAAAATATGCAGGTCTTATCTTTTTCAATATTCTTTGCGAAGGGGTGGCCAAAAAAATTGAACCAAACACTTATGAGTACGGCATCTTAAAGTTTCACTCTATCACCCGATACCGGACGGAACTTAAAGCAATGGATCCTATTGATATTGGAGCATTGCCGGTTGAAATAATTGGCACTACAAAAATTGTAATCAACACCACCAGTCGCCAGTTGTCTTCAATGATCTTCCGAAATATTCCCGATGTGGGAATGATCATATCCGTTTGCACAGGAACACATCCATCCATCAAAATGCGCATGAACAAGCAATTAATCGCTTCCATTCCAAACCAGATTCTCGACCTGTTAGGATCAATCGACGGTGGCTGGGTTATGTTGTCAAACGGATCAGGAGTCACGATCATTAACCATGGGTGCATCACGATATCAGTGGATCAAATACTCGAAACGATTACCCCCGCATTAATCTGATCTCCATCAGTATGGGCAATCCTGTGTGATTATCTCTTCATTCATTAATCCCTTTATTATGAAAGATCGTATAAATAATCTCCGTGACGCCATCGACCATCACAATCGCCAATATTATGCACTGGCTAATCCTGAAATATCCGATGCAGTGTTCGATAAGATGTTCCAGAAGCTGATCGAGCTGGAAAACGAATATCCCGAAAACTACAATCCAGACTCACCAACTTCACGGGTTGGATCCGATCTTGCCAATTCTTTTGGAACGACCAACCACCTCTCACCAATGCTTTCTGTCAATTCAGTACAAACATTAACCCAAATCGAAGAATTCATAACAGGCTTTGATACAATTGCACAGCTCAAATACGATGGGGTAGGAGTGAACCTGATTTATAAAGACGGGAAGCTATTCAAAGCTGTCACCAGGGGAGATGGATACAAGGGCATTGACATTACTTCCAACATCCGTACATTCAGTACAATTCCCTACACAGTCAATACGATCGAAACAATTGAGATTCGTGGTGAAGTATATTGTCCCTATTCTGAATTGAAACGCTTGCAGTCAATGGGTGAAAATGTGAAGTCACCGGTGGCTGTAGCCATCAATACGATTAAGATCAAGCAAAGTGGCCGATGTTCAAAGCGTAACCTCTCGTTTGTAGCCTACCATCTCACCGAAGGCATTGCCGGTTCCACCCATTCTGATAATATTGAATGGCTAAAAAATAATCACTTCGCAACACCTGTTACCTTCGGTGTTGCAGCCATTAAAAAGATCATCGCAGCAGAGCCTAACTGGTCATCCGACAAAGTATACTCAATGAAAGACATCCCCGCTGACGGGATTATTTTCAAACACAACGATCTCCTAACTTGTCATGCAGAAGGGCACACGTCGAGGAATGTTAATTGGGCTATATCGTGGAAATTTGACAAAGAAATATACCAGGGCACGATTGCCGGTATTGGCGGTCACATTGCTGCAGATGGATGTGTTGAACATACCCTGTTCATTAATCCAATCGTGATAAACAACGAAGTGATCAGTAAAATTCCATTCCCTGCATTTTTCCCCAACATGGATATCGCAGTCGGGCAAACAGTCGACATTCGTCGCGTAGGAACCCGTGTTGCCCGAATTGTAGGTTTTATCGATGGTGAAACAAGAAGTGAGCTTCTTACTTATTGTCCACAATGCTCTGCTCCATTGGTCAGGCGCGGTAATCAGTTTTATTGTTCGTCAAACTGCCAGAATACCGACACTCCACCCGAAAACGAAGAACTCACTCAATCGATTAATATCAGTGTTGCCAGTTTCTCGATCGACCCGGCCATGTTCCGATACATCGTTAACAAAAACAACTGCAGAATATTCCGTGTTACGCCAAAATCGGACAGTTACATGCTTTACTACAACAATACAAAACAACTCGCCGACATCGGCCACCAGGTTGGCGCTTACGTTAAACAATTCTAATACTATCAGGATATGTCAGATACACCAAAAGTTTTCCAATTCAACATGGCAGACTACAACGCCAGTCTGCCCAGAATTCAGCAACACCATGCCTATTTCACCGGAAATGTAATGCGGATGGGTGGAGATAAAACAGCAATTGAGTACGATAATGATCAGCAAATAATCAACCTGTTTTTTATGATGCAGATCAACAAATTGCAGCCGGAAATTATTCTGCCCATGCCTCCTTCGACCAACAAACAAAAGGCTACTGACATTATACTGGCAGTGATTGTTTTAATTGCTGCAATATGGGGAGCAATCTATTTGTTAAATTAATCGAGAAAATTGCTCCACATCCTAATAAACCGATATACACGAGAACCGCACTAAAGTAGTGTGAGAGCCTCTCCCTGCCTGTGTTTACTGGTGGGGCGGGTTACTCAATTGCCTGCTGGTGTTTCTTTATCAGGTTTCAAATCATTAATCTATTTATATTTTTCTGTTAGTTCGTTTTTGATTGATATTTGTTTCTCTAGTCGTTTATCAGACATTGTGAACCTATTCCACGCAAAAACGAAAATTAACCAAAGTCCTATTAGTGGAGAAAACATTAATGCAGTCAACGTGTTTTTTTGAACTGTATTCGCAATTGTATCAATCCACATAATCAATTGATATGAATAATTATACGGTGAAGTTTTACAGTAAAATTGCAATAAGGTAAAAAGAATTATCAAAACACCAAGCCCCATAAGCCAGTAGGCTGGGCGTTGCCACTTTCTTAATTCTTCTTTTTGTTCTTTTTCAATGAGTTTGGCTTTTAATCGCAAGTTTTCATTCTCTGTTTCAGTTAATTTTTTACCTATTCCGCTTTTTGCGTTTTTTAGTTGTTGAATTTCTGACGACACAGTTTCTTTATGAGCCTCAATATCAGTTGAAAGTTTCTCCTGTTTTGCACATAATGCCACATTTTGATTTTTTAATGTTTCAACTTCACTTTCAAGTTTCGTTTTCGCATAAGTTTTAGCGTTTTCAAAAATCTGGTTATTCGATAAGCCTCTTGAAATAACACCGTAAAATTTGTTTTCAACTAAGTTATTCAGTATATTGCGTTGTTGCTCAAGATTTGAGGTCATTTCGCCGATACCACACAAAACTACATGAAGCCTTTCGCTATTTATTAAAATTTCATTGTTTTTCAGATTTAAAAAGCTGACAAAGCTTTTAAAATCGTCATCGGTACGGTTTAAATATCGAAGTAAAATACTCATCCATTGGCTTGGCAATAGCACAATTGGAGTCTTATTGGCTCTTTGATAATCCCAACGCCTAAGACCTTGGTCAGTTGAGATAAAAAAATACTTAGTATCGAAAATGTTTTGATCTTTATTCTCCCGTTTTCTTTCAATCCAGTGAATGTTCTCGGCATCAATGGTTGCGCTACCAATAATTTCATTGCCTTCTCTCGACTTAAAGGTAGTAATGCTAGAAATATAGTCTCTTAACAGCTCATCCGTTGTTTTTTCTTTACTATCAAAAGGAACTTTTGTATCAATGTCGATTTTAAATTCTCTTTTGAAATTATCATAAACACTAAAAACATTGGCAACAAACAGATCAATACTAGTATTGGCTTTGCCAATACGCCACTTGTGATAAAAGTTGTAAATATCTCGTTGAACTTCAACTTCTTGAAAAAGTCGGGAATTTACTCTTGGAGAATCATACTTTCTAATCCTGTCGGCATGCGATTTAATACCTGCTTTAAATTCGTTATCTGTCGATTTTGAAATGATAATTTTCTCGCCAGAATCGCTGAACTTTTTTAGGAATGTTTGAGAACGGTTTTGCCTATTTTCTCCATTGATGCCCAATGCCCTATAAATGATATTTGTATCAAGATAGAAATTCTTGTTCTTCAAATTATCCAAATGAATTGAAGAACCTCCGTTTTTGTTAGTAAGCATACAATATTCAAGAGCATAACTCGCAATATCAAATATCGCCTTGTTTTTATAGGAGTTATCCCATTGCAGAAAGTTATTTATAACCTCCTTTTCTTTTTCGGAATAGTTTGTCGATTCAAGATTGATAAGCCCAGAAAGGTCTTTTTTATTGTCGATTAGTTTTTGGAAACTTGATGTATTGGTGCTGAAAATCTCGTAAAGAAAACGATAAATAATTGCTTTTGAATCAACTTTTGCAACCAATTGAGCAAATTCCTTTTGAAATGCAGTGATAAAGAAATCAATGGTTTTGTTGCTTATTTTTGACTGAAGTGTTTGCTTCCGTTTTTCTGAAAGACAAACAAATATATCCCCATTTCGCTGATTAGTTAAAAACCCCTCTTCTTTTTTGCTTGTGACAATTTTTTTTACAGCTTCTTCTTCAAAGGTTATGCTGTATCTTTCCTGTATAAAATCAATTATTTGATGAACCGAATATTCAATAACACCGCATTCAAGTAAAACCGACTCTATTATTTTCTTGTGAATAGTTTTTGGAGCAACTTCATAGTTGTTGTCAGCATACAACACTGCTGCTAAACGGAATAATTTATTTTGGGCATCTTGGTTCATATAGTTAAGTTTAATACTAGCTGTTAGTCTTTTACACTTGCAGGCAACTTAGATATTGGCTAATTGCGTAAATATTTATAATATCCACCATAGCGCTGCGAATGTACATTTTTATTTAACACAAACAATTTTAGTTTTATCCAAAGACCTTAGCCTCATAGCTGGAGATGGAAGATTTAATGCCGCGAACAACAGCAAGCCACTCCCTGCGGCAAAGGAGGTATTTCACCGCATCGCTCATGTTCGTACTCTCCATGGGTAGTCTCAGAACCGCAATTTTCTCAGACGTTTTCTTTTTCTTGAGTCTTCCTGTCACATAAGTAACCTGGGCCAGTTCCATGGAGCTCTTTGTCTCCCGGCAATTATATTGGTCGATCATTAATCGCGGCAGCTTAGGATTGTTTCCGCTCATTAGCTGAATCATAAAATCATATTCAGTAGCGTGTTCGATATTCCCCTGACCAACATTCATCAACTCCACCTTCCACCCGGTTTTATTTCCCCCCTTATCAAATTCGATTGCTTTTTTAAGTGCTGAAGCCTGATCCTTTTTTACTTTGCTATACTGATTCGTAGCCCTGTCGTGATAGAGGTAAAGAACTTTCTTTTTGTGCGGACCAAAGAAATCCACGAACGCAGCGCCCAGCTCGTCAATATGCTCAGGAGGCAAGGTGTAAAGGTTCTTTAATATCCTGTAATCCTTGCCCTTCAATTGTCCGACTGCCAGCGAACACATATTCCCCGCGTCAAATCCGGCATCAAGCGTTTCCTCCGGATTGATGTGCCGCAATAACTTACTAATATTGTGTATTCCACCCAGAAGGCCATGTTTATCCACTTCCTCAAAATCGGTTCCGTCACTATAAAAATGGCGGTCTTTAATTGCAGGATAAAATAGCTTCCCGCGCTCCATAAACGTTGGGATCCCGAGCACAGCCGTGTTGAATTCCTCCTTTGTAAGTGTTGCTGCCATATTGATAAAATATTCCATGGTCAGGATATCCACATTGCAAAACGACGATGCCGAATAGTAAAAAGTTGATCCTGAACGCATTTTTGAATGTCGTTCTTTCCACCTTTTTAGCTTGCTCTGAATATTTTCAATCTCCTTCACATTGTGTGCTAATTGTGCCTCAATAAGTTGTGTAAGTATCTCATTAACGACAATCCCCGCCTGCAGTGCTTTTAGGATTTGATCTTTGTCCATATTGCTGGCCATGCCGCTCATCCACGGATCTTCGCCAATCATCGGGTTGGCCATATCCGATGTAAATGTTTTTCCCAGGAAATAGGGCGAGTGTCCGAATACTTTCGGGTCTCCCCGGAGCGTTGGAAAAAGTTTATTCAGCTTTACTATTTTAAGGTATTTGGCCTCATCCCCGAATACATGCACCACGCTTAGCCCTGCATTTGAGCTTGGCCGGTCAAGTGAAGTCAGGTAAAAGAAACATCCGTTGCTGGTTGTGATGGTATGTTTGTAGTCGAACACCCTGGGATAAAACGGAGGAATCCATCCTTTCTTTCCTGGCTGATCAACCACAAAGTGACTATCCTCATAAAATCCGTATCGGTCATTTAATCCCTTCACGATTCCGGGTACAATATTGGTCATCAGGTCCATGTAGGTATTAGAGGTCAATACCATTGGCGCCCTGGGCATTTCGTAAATACAGTCATACACACGGCTGGCCAATATATCTGTAGTCTTACTGATTCCACGGCCACCGTAAAAATAGAGATCCCTTGGTTTCATCAGGTCGATGGCAGCCTTTATCCAGCTGGCTTTTTCTACTTTGTGTACGTTGGTATCAATTCTCATTTCGATCAGTTAACCGGTTCAATATCTTCAATCTCTGCATTTTCAAACAATCGCCGGGGCAAACTTCCGGCCTCTCTTTTCACCTTCACCTTCATCGACTCTTTGATATCATACGTGTCAATCAGTTTCGCCAGTTCATTCCGGTCAACTTCCGGGACTCCCAAATCCTTACCCGAAACGACATACACAAAAGTTCTGCGATCGAGTAACTTTGGATCTACCCCTTCATCATCTTTCTCGTTCAATCGCATTACCCGTTCAACCGCCTCCAGGCATTTCCGGTTTCCTTCATAATCACTACTATCAAAACACAATTGGGCAGCAACTAAATACTTTTCGGCGAGCATATTTCTCCAGCTGTCTTTTCGGATGGTACGGTCCGCGTAATAATAATTCATCGCATTGTCGTAAATCTGTCGCGCGAGGTAATCACTCAGCTCCTCCTCATTTTTCGCATAATACTCCGTTTGCAGGTGACGAACAACATACAGGCGACTTTTCATCTTGTAATGCCAGTCCCTTGCTTTCTCCATATATCCCAGGTATTCAACCATTTCGGTTGGCAACGACTTACAATCCATCGTTGTCACCATCTCCTTAATCTGGTCTGCCGTAATATTCATCACCTCCATCTTCAACCGTGCCATCGCCTGTAATTATTTTATTCTTCGCCATTTAATACCCGCTCCTTATACACCTCAGCACGGATCTTATTTTCGAGCTCCCCAATCTTATCCAGTAGCTTTATCTTGTCTGTGTCCTCAATTTCGGCAGAATCATACAGACCATTGGTTTTTATCAGTAATGCCCGAAGCTCAACCAGACTTTTACTTTCCATTCTATCAAAACCACTTTTCATATCCTGACTTTTTAAAATTGTAATGTCGGTGTGCTGATTATCACGTCAACACACCGAAACATCAACAAATTAGCTTATTGGCCTTTTAACCCGGCTTTCTCCTTTTGAAGAAATTCTGCATATCCGTAAGGGTATCGCCATTCTTTTTGGTAACACCGGTAATTCAGTAACACATCCGCAAGATTGGCAATCATGCCACCGGATTTTAGTATTTCACACCAAAGGTGGTAATCCTCAGCAAACCCGGTTTTTGTTTTTCCGTACCCGCCAACATTGAGTAAGGCAGACTTTCTGATCGCCACTCCGGGATGATTGATAAACCAGGTGCCGGGCATTTCAAATGCACTTTGCCTGGTTACAACCGGTGGGTGAGTGGTCACCATCTCTTTCGCCCCGAAAAACTGAACCTGCACTCCACATACGTCAAAATCTTCATTGGCCTCCAAAAATTCAACCAGCTTACTTATCAGATTTGGTTCAGCAATATCGTCACAGTCCATCCGAACTATAATATCACCATTACAGTATCCTAAACCAAAATCAAGCACTTCCGAAAACTGAAGCTTTACATCTTTAACAACGAGACATGCAATTGGAATTTTCGGTGATGATTGTTCCATAACAAACCTCTCAATGATTACAGTTTGACTCAGCCTGCAATCATGGTTAATTACCAACAACTCAATCTCTCCCTCGTAATCCTGATTTGCAATACTCTCAATTGCTTTTTCAATCCACATTTCGTTACCATCCCGGATTGGCATCAATACGCTCACTTTTGGTAATTCCGGTATAGGTGCGATTAATTGCGTCAGAACCGGCACGGACGCAATTAATTGCGTCTCTACTGTTGATCCTTTAATTGTATTATCAATCAGTTCAATTGCCTCATCTGAAGCGCCACTTTTCGCTTTTACCTTCTCTTCGGTCTTCCGACTCCCGACTTCTGTCTTTTTCCCCATATCTAAAAAATTTATAAAAAGTTTTTCCTGAAATTTCAAACTCCTGAATTCGCTCACATATTGTGCAGCATCATTTCCCATCCGTTCCCTTTCCACAGGATGTTGGTGTAAATGGTTAATTGCCTGTACAAACAACTCAATCTCTGCTGGTGAATAACACGGTTCAGCTAATATCTCTTTGATCTCCAATCGCTGCTTTATCGGAACAACGATTCCTCTGCCGGTCATAACATTCGGGATATCTCCAATACCTGGCATAACGCAAGGGATTCCGGCACCCATCATTTCCAAAAGTGCAATGGGAAGACCTTCGGATGGTGAGCAGTTTAATCCAATGTCAAAAGCCTGCATAGTTTTATACACGTCTTTCGTCGCAAGATTTCCGGTTATGGTAACCCGGTTTTGAAACTTTCCGGCTCCAATGGTTTGAATTAATCGTTTTACCCGGCCATGATAACTCTCGCTTGCAGCTGACGCGCAAACGCCTCCAACAATAAGCAACCGGGCATTGATCGATGCAGGAAGCTTTGATAATATTTTCACGGCATCAAGGATATTCTTGTCTGCAGCTAAACGCGTAATCATTCCGATCACAAAATCCCTATCTTTAAATCCGAACTCATTCCGTACGGTAGTATGGTAGTGAGACTCTGCTGAAATAAGGTCAAAATCCACGCAATTAGGTATAACTACAAATTTTCGTTTGTCCATAACTCCATAACTGATAAACGAATCCATAATTTTTTTATGAATCGCATAGTATCCGTCGGTACCCTTTTCAAACTTCACTACCTGATTATACACCCAATTAATATCGCTGTGCAGAATCGTTAAATACCTGAAACCGATTTTCTGCTTTAATTGAATCACCAATTGCGTAATGACAAAGAAATTGCAATTGAAAACCACATCGCAACCCTGAATTAATCGCGAAACCATATCCAGGGTTGGATTCATAGTTACAACCTCAATCCTTATTCCGGTAGCTTTGATGAGTTCATAAAACCTTCCCGTTGTACCACTCAGCACAATTACATCAAATCCATTAAGATAAGCCATCAAGACATGGTGATACGAAACAAATTCAGCCCCACCCACATCATTTACGCCGATCAAAAAAGCTATTTTCATATTTCTCCTCTTTCAATCAGTATTTTTTTAATCACAGATAATTCATCCTCAGCATCTGCCATTTTTGCCCGGATCTCATCTTTGTTTTTTGTAGCCTTGTCGTTAAGCTGTTTTTTATAGTATGACATTTTACGTGGTATATTATTGCCGGTGATTTTACCCAGGCTAACAGTACTCATTGATAAGTATTTCTCTCTTATTTCCCGGGATTTAAATTCTGGTAGCTTCCCCAAAATTGTCCCGTGAATCTTAAAGTAGTTTAGCTCCTCCCAGATTTCCCGGTTAAGAATGTAGGCATCCAAAACGCCTCGTGCTTCCTGGTAACACGCATCCAAATTATTTTTATCCAGATCGTACAGTTTATCCCGGCCACTTCGGTAATCATCATAGACCGTTAGCATTTTATTGACCAGTATTGCAAACTCCTCAGGGCAATCTTTTCTCCCCAAAAACGGGAATTCATCCCTGAGCTTTATTGTTTTTTTCTGCTGGACAATCTCTTTTTCTCTCGCTTTCAGCTGTGGAGAATCATCGGGTGTAATTACAAGATCGTTACCCAACTGTCCGGCTTCGATCAGCGTAAATATCTCTTTTGATGATACTTTAACCTTATTCGCAAACTCGCAGACCAGTGTTGCCAAACCTTTTTCAACTCCCTTTGCTTCAATGTTTCTGACATAAAAGGAATTTCTATTAAATGTGAGAAACAACGATAACCCGGTATTAAAATCACCGCCAGATCGTGCCCACTGTTCCACTTTTTCTTTTATCCCAATTTCCATATTACAAAAATGTAATTACAAAATATAAGGATAAAGGACAGCAATCCCCCGCGTTTGGTACAGACGCGATTAATCGCGTCTCTTCATTTCTCAAACCTGCATTTTTCGGGATACATTCCCTGTATAAAATTCTTCAGGCAATCATCCAAACCATCATCATTGTGATTCAAATAATATTTCCCTGTGCAGATGTGAGAGACGCGATTCAATCGCGTCTCTATAAGCTGACACTCTCCAGGTCCGTACGAAAAATCGTTTTCATATCCGTAAAACAGGGCCCGCTCCACCTTCCGGTCCTTGAACATCCTTTCATAAGGGAAAACATTGAAATAAAGAGTAGAAGTCAATAACCGGTTTTCTAACGGATCAAACATTTCAAAAATCTCCCGCATTTTATCTTTCTCAAAAACCTCAGGGCAATGCGTTTCTGTCATATATCCGTGATACCCCAATCTAACCACCGCGTCAGTGCTTCTAAATACCTGGTCGCGCCAAACAATTCCTCCGGAAACAAATTCTCCGCTGTTTAATTCATCGTTGGTGAATAAGTATCGCGTGATCTGCATTTGCTTCAAAGTCCTGGCGCCGGTAATATAAACATCGTCATACATCCTTAAAAACTTATCCGGGCTGTCATTGTGGTCGATATATAACTTCAGCTTTGACACTGCATCATAAGTAGTTCCGGCATTTGTCATTGCTGTTTTTTGATGGGGGATATGCTTTACATTTCGGACCCACTCTGGCAGATCCCCTACAATCCAAACTTCATAATCTTCGTTTAAAAACTTTTCCAGGCTACGAAGCGAATAACGCAACTCTTCCCACCTGCTTGCACTTGCCAAATAGGGATAATATACTCCAATCATAATCTCCGATTTAAGGGTAGTCGTTGGGGCAGTCCTATGTGACTACCATAGATGACTGCCCTATATTTAAAAAACAAGGGCACAATGATATCACTGTGCCCTTGCGCATTTTTAGTAAAAACTAAGACTAAGCGCCACTTCCTTCAACCGATGGAAGAGCACCCGTGTAGTGAATGATTTTGTCGCCTGCAAAAAGAGATTCGAGTTTTACGGAATTCGAATCTTCCTTCTCGTCATCTTTCTGCTCGTGGTTTAGTTGCAAAGGATTGCCCGGCCAGCCAAGCAGCTTATTGAACGCAAGGTCGGGATATACAACAATCGCCATCAGATTCTCATTAACATTGTCGTTGATAAACTGCGAATATTGCAGACTCGATCCCGGATGATCAAACTCAACAGTATGGATAAATCCTTTTTTGTCGGCCTCACCACTTGTTTTATCTCCTACCTTGATGGTGTTTGGAGTTGCATAGATCTCGATGGCTTTTGCCCCTGCTTTTAAAACCAGAGGACCGATAACAGATACGCCATCGACTCCTTTGACCGGCTTGCTCAACAAATCGTCAGTCCTGATCAATATGATGTAGGAGCTTTTAGGATTCGGGCGACCGGGATTTCCGTTTTTTGATATTGATTTCTTTACACTAATAAATGCCATAGCATCAAATATTTAAAAAATGAATTACCACAACGGAGCCACCACATTATAGGGTAGCGCCGTTGATCTTAATACTAAGCCCCGCTTCCTTCAGCAGATGCAATCGCTGCAAAAACCCACTCAGCAACAGCAAATCCGACTGCCAACCAGAACTCTCCGAAAACCCTCACTTCGTAATTTTGAAGTTGCAGGAACAGCTTGGTAGCTCCACTTGCTTCGTTGATATGATGAAGCTCGATAAAGTTCTCCTTCGGTGTCGAAAACAAAACTCCCGATCCCCTCATATTTTCCAGCGGAACAATCGTGAGATTACTGAAGTCAATCTTCACTTTGTTCATATCCGAATCTTTGGTCATCGGGAACATCTCCCTGTATTTCTTTCTTCGGACTTCATCCATGTCAGGATCACAGAAGACGTTCAATCCAACCTTTGCAAGCGTCGGGTTTTGCTTTTTAATCCATTTCGCATACTCCTCAAAGTAATTGACCGAATTATCTTCACTCCAGGCAATCGTCGGAGTCCAAAAATTCATTGCTGAATCTACCGAAGCATATTCTTCTTTCAGTATAGTCAGAAAGCCGTCCATACTCTTTTCAGGAACCTGACCTGCACCACCTTCAGTAACAGTTGAAGGATCTATTTCCACGAATTTCCCCGTGGCAATCATTTTATACTCAATATCATCCGAGACACGCGGACGAAGGAGTTCGTCGACAACATATTTCGTAACAGGCATCTGATCCGGGGTCAGCTCTTCATTGTACAGGTAAGTCAGGTATCCGCCCGTAATATCATCAGGAACAATCGGCAAGTTGATCTTATGCCTTCTGTTCACAATTTTAAGCGGGGTCACTTTAACCTTGCCAAGCGGTGTCCACTTCGCAATAAACTGCTGAACAACAGAATCAATACGCGCTTTTGCATCCCGCCACTCATTAATAGCAAGCACCTTGGTCATATACACCCTGCTCTCAGTTGGCTTCAAAATCTCTTTGTAGATCTTCATCCTGCGGGCCGGGTCACTCAGATAAGTGCCAAACTCTTCGTTAATCTCCGACACATCGATTGTATCGGCTGGTCCTCCACCCATGGTCTTGTTTCCAAAGGTGCCATTAGTCATTGCAACAATGGCCGCACTCGAATTGCCGTTGATGTAATCCGTGGCCATCTTATTGTGAAAATGTTTCTGATTCACTTTAAATGCTATACCAACTACCTTTTCAACAGCGCTATTGGCATGTGCTTCGGGCTGATCAGCCTCACTCCTGGCTGCCAGAATTACATTTTCTTTCTCAAGCTTAACCTTTTCAGCTTCCAAATCAGCAAATTTCAGATCAGCAGCAGCTTTCTCTTTTAAAACCCCATCAAGCTTCACTTTAAACTCTTTTTCAAGCTCACCCTTAATCGCCTCTTTGTTGGCATTCAGCTCAGCAAAAACATCCTGCCGAATGGCACCAACCAGGGCATTGGCGATCAGATCCTGCTGTGCCATCTCTCCACCGGCATTTGCATCAGCCAATTCGTCAAACGACTGTTTGAACCGGTCGGCAAACTCACCACCGGCATACTTCATTTTTGCATTCAGATTTTCGCACTCTTCGGTACTTAAAGTCAAATGCCCTTCCTTGTCTGTGCTGAACTCTTTTTTCCCAAGAATCCCCAGCACAATTAATCCCAACGTTTTAAATGGATCCATTTTTCTATAAATTAATTAGTAAAACAATTTTTGATTTTCCCTTGCTTTAGAGCGAGCAGGAGAGGTTTTATCCCCTTCGCATCATCGCCATCCCGGAAGCCACCTCAAGTGCGTCATACAACGTCCCAAAACCATCAGCCAATCCCTCTTTCACAATATCCTCACCTTCATATAGCTTTCCACGATAAACATCCGAATCTTCACTGATTTTCCCTTTTCGGTTCTGCTTTACGGTATTGATAAACCTGGTAGCAGATGGAATCAGAATATTATTAATCAGCGGCTCCGGGTTATCGTTATCCACCAACTCACGGTATTCGTGATTCTTCAAATCACTCTGGGGAGCATAGATCGTCTTGTGCTTAATCCCTTTCTTCTCAAGCTGCTCCTTGTAATCCATATAGGAAACGTATACTCCAATACTGCCAAAAGCAGAACTTATCAGATTATCGGCCATGAGGTAGTCACAAAACGAGCCAATATAATAGGCAGCACTGGCAACCATATCACCATGCAACACTACGGGTTTTCCTTTTGACTGCACGTACTTTATCGCTTCGATAAAGGGTGGCACAGCACCCTCTGATCCACCTCCTGAATCGACATCCAGAACCAGGGCTACAATATTTTTCAGTTCACCGGCCTTGTAAATAGCAGGTACAATCTCATTCGCGCCATAAGTACATTGTGAACCATATTTCAGAAACTCTCCGATAATCGGAATAACAGCCACGGATCCAGCCGTGGCTCCATCCATTGCCATAGCCGCTGACCGGCCACCAATAGCAAAAGCTTCCTTCGTGAAAGAGTAAGCAGTGAGAGAGAGGTCCTTCTTTTGATTCAGTAAGGCACCAGGTTTCATATTCCCATTCATAACCGACATCAGCCAGGGGAGATAAACATTCTCCACCAATCCCCGGTCAACCATCATCCGATCCCGCATTACCTCTAATAATAGATTCGCCATTTGATTTGAATTCATTTTAACGGTACAATTTTAATCACGCAATTTCGGATGGCATAGGACGATATCAATTGATTTGTAGGTGTAACCCTCCGTGATTGCCCCAAAATCATGCATGATTACCCTCCTATATTTTGTAATCGCTAAAATCCTTCTGGATTGCGCCACATCCCCAAAAACACCAAGAGCAGGAAATCTTTCGATCCCTGCTCCCGATTAAATATCAGTCAGATATTATCAACACATTACACGCAAATTCAAATTGTCTTGTTGGTCTTAATGATCCTTCATATTCTGCTAAATCTCTAATTCTCAATTTAAACTACCTATCCTGATTTTGTATTAACATATTTTAACAATTAATATTCTCATTCTTCTTCTTCACGACAAACCTCCGGTTGATCTCCTTCTTTTTATACCGGGTAAATAACTTGTACAACCGGTCAAACGAATCCCGGTCATCCGAATCAAATCCAAACTCATCAATCAACACAATCGTGCATTGCTGCCGGTCTAATGTAATCATGTTACCATCCTCCCGTTTCTCGGCACGTTTCATTAATTTCCCGATGCGCTCCTGGATGATCCAATCGTAATACTCTTTGATTTTTGCTTTGAATACCATCTCTTTTACTTTTGAGAGATACCTGAAATGAGCAGGATTCTTATATTCAAAATTCGGTAACGCTATTTTAAACAAATAACCATCAACCTCCAGATCGACATACCCGTGAGGCTTGGTACTAACAAAGTGCTCAAGCATGGTGTTAAACCGATGTCTGGCCGGAAACTCAAAAATTTCCGACTCACATGAAAAATGACTCCTCAAAAACCTTTGGTAATGAGGATCAAGTTTAATAACGATATAATATTGTGATGCCATCTTGTGTCTTTTTTATTGATTCAACCACATAAAATCCTTTGTGCTTTTATACTCAAACCCAAGCACATTACCTTTTTGTGTATTGAGTATAACTGAAGCAAACAACCTTAGTTTGCGATTTTTTCCGCCGCAAATAATAGCGCTCCCGCTCTCAAAAGTCAGTTTCAGTGCAATCGACCGGCCACAAAAGCGATTCAGCTCAGCGGTCATGTCAGCTGAACCTCCTGGAATTTTCATTTCGTATTTGCTTTCGATTAGCCTTCCGGAAGGAGGCATACTTTCCTGGGTAGTCAATAGGGCACTTCCAGGCGTAAAATAAACAGGATGCCACACTTTACCGGAAACGAGCGTAACCGATATTTTATTTGAACCAATCCGCATCTCCGAATCAATATCGCCCGGAAACACATACTCACACCCAACAATAGGATCGTTGGGATGTTGCTTTTCATTAATAATCATGAATTAAAGGTTTTAGATATTACTAAAAATGTCTAAAACCCCACTGGCGGTAGGAATGTTCAAAGATAAGAATTCATGATAGAAGAAGAAATTTTTGAAGACAAATAATGAGCAGAATTGCATTCCCCCCGGATTATCCAAACTAAACTATTTTTGAGACCAATCCTTTAAAATTTTTATCAATCAACTCTTCTACTTCTATTTCAGAGACTTCCCACAGAATAGAAATATGATTGTAAATCAATGAGATATTACTTTGCCCAATAAATGGAAAATCTGTTTCTGTTAACATCAATTCTTTGGGAATCTTTTTAATAATTTCTCGCCCATGTTCAGATTCAAGCATTGCTGAATTGATTGAAAAAAAGAAGCCTGAATCTATTATCCGTTTTAAAACACTAAGAGAACCAGAATACCAATGAAAAATAGCATTTTCAATCTTCTTTTCTAGCAACATTTCTAAAGTTTCCTTTTCTGCTCTTCTGGAATGTAAACTCAAAATCTTTCGTTGCCCTTTAATGCAGTTAAGTACATAGTCAAAACTTTCAATCTGAGTTTTTTTTGTGGAAAATCCTTCTCGTGAGAAGTCTAAGCCAACTTCTCCAATGTATGACGTTTGATTAAGATACTCAGCAAATTTCGAATATTCTTTAGGATGTTCACTCGCTTTTAAAGGATGTAGCCCTAAGGCAAGCCTAATATGTCTGAAATTTTTCAAGTGATTTGCACCCATCTGGAAATGACTTGGCAGGTTTGTCATTCCGATTGTTACTATTTTCTTTTTCTCATTATCTGAGATATATTTTTCTGGATTTTGTGCCATATCAAAATGGCAATGAACATCTATCATTTTATTCCTAAGATATTTTTAATTTCAACACTTCCTTTTTCTTGAATCCATTTATTGATTTCAATCCGAGTTCTTTTCACAACATGTGCGTACTCACTAACTTTTTCTAATGGTAAAGTTCCATTTACCAAGAGGTTTTTTTCAATATCCTCAATTGTTAATGGTTTTTTCATATAATCAATAAAAGCCGGAATATCTGGTAATTTTTCCAAAGGATATTTTATTGGATTAAAAAGATTCGTTCCTATAATTTCCTTATCTAGTCCAATCTTATGTAAGGCAACTCTGCGGTAAATACACGGCATACATATTCCACAATGATTTGTACCTTCCTCAATATCTCTTATATCTTTTCGAGTTCCCCTTTTTCCACAAGAACATGAGCTGCTATACGTTGCTAATATAAAATTTCTATCTCTACATTCTTCTACCATTTCACCTTTTGTTTTCATTTCATAATCATTCTTTATAGGATGATTCAAACCTAATTTGGAAATAAAACTTTCAACTTTTTTCAGATAATATGGATGAGCTGTCCTTGTACTACAACTACTCCGTCTTGAAGGTGTCAACGGATGATTTAATGAAATTGTTCCATTTTCCGGAATTAAAATCTCCATTCCATCTCTGATTGAATGAGTCACAAAAATTGCTTGACAAAGAAACAGAAAAGACCTACTTCTAAGGGTTGTTTCTTTATTTACGGAATTCCCATTTATATCAAGTTTAGATAAGTCTACTCTTGTTTGTATTATATGATATTGATTCTTATATTTTGGAAGTAATTTTACATTAAGCTTGTCCTGGTCTGATTTAGGTCCTTTAAAAATAGAATCATAGTGTGAAACAAGAGCTAATCTATCGTTTGATTTTGACAACTGGTCAATTACTCCAATTAAAGAATCTAAACCTCCAGAGAAAAGACTTACTTTTTTAAATGCATTACGAAATTCATCTTTATAAACTTTTCCCTTTGTTTTGAGTAAATATAGAATTGATTTTTCTCTTTTTACGAATGAGATGCTCCAGTTGTCCCCTGTTAGAAATGAAAGTAATTGTTCCAAATCAATTTTACCAGCATTGAAAATCTCAGGAGATTCAACCGGAAATACAACCTCGATATCACGAGACCAATGATTAATTGAAAAATCTTTTCTTGGCAATAAAATATCTATGCCATAAACATAACAACCTAATAAAAAAACATCGAATGCCACTCCACTTTTTTGTTTAGTGAACTTATATAAGTTTTCGTATTCAATATTCAATGGAACGGATATCTCATTACCTTTTGAATCCTCAAATCCTAGTTTGATTCGAGAAAATTCACCTTTATGCGCGTTAGGAATATCAATATTAATTTTCATGATTTTCGAATGCTTTAAGTGTGTCTTCAAAAATATTCTTAACTAAACTATCTCCTTCTTTTCCTGGCCAATCAATTTTACTTAAGTCTCTCTTTAGTGCTATATTCTTTAATTTTTCAACTAGAAAATTTTTTAGTTGAGTATAAAAATTAGCAGTAGCCTGTCCTCCTTTCTCTTCTATCAATTTTTCATAAAAATCGATAGACAAATGCTCATAAATATAGTAGGCATAATACTTTATTAAGAGTTCTTCAGTTCCATATTCGTTAATCTTTGCTTCAAAATTCTTTTCTAAATCTTGAAATGTCTTTGCATCACTACCTATTTCTTCCAGTAATTGTCTTTCAGCTTCTTTTGCTGCAGTTTCATCTAATGTAGATGCAACGCCGGAACAATATTCGAGTAAGTAATTTATTGCATCACTTGCTTTTGTGTTATCGGAAAATTCAAAGCCAATATTGGATAATGCAGGCCTAAGACCCTGTGACCTTACATTATTTAAAAATCCGCCTAATTTTCTTGCAGTTTTTAATCCTGCCTTTCCTGCAATTCCAGATCTTCCTCTTCCTCCATAACTTGAACCTCCTAGTAATGCTGTAAAATTGGATGTTATGTTATTGAAATTAGTAGAAGATATTTTTCCGGTGTCACAAGCATGAGTGACGCTGCTACTTAACTTTGACCAGTTTGGGTTGCCATTAATCCCACCATAAGACTTTGAAGTTCCCATTATAATTTACGTTTTTGTGTCTTTTCTAGGAATTGGTTAAATTCAATATGTTTTACATTGAACCTTTTCATAGATTCAGTTACTGCTGGTGGAATTTTCTTTCCAACGCTTAATAACGTTTCAACATAGATTGATTTACAATCTATACCTTCTTCCAATGAGCAATTAAATATGTCATAATATCTCTGTTTTTCAGGTTCTGTGATAATTCGCTGTTTAAGTAAATTGTAAAATGCTATTTGATCATTATTACTAAGTGCTTTTAAATCTTCATTTAAGAATTTTTTAGTAAGTTTAATCGGCATTCCATCTGGTTCGAGTTTTAACATTAAAGATTTAACTATAGGTGGTACCAATAGATTGCTTTGCATAGATGATAGCTTATCTCTTGAAATCCAATAATAATCTCTTAAGTCAACTTTAGAAAGGTGAGGCTTAACACTTAGCCAATTTATTATTTTGGCTTTATTCCATCCCTTTAATTCATCTGGAAAATTCAAGTTTTTATTTCCTTTAGTGCAGCATATTTCTTCCAATATACCCAATTCAGTTGCAAGACCTTTATTGGATATTTGCCAATTATACAACGTTTCAAAAAGTTTTGGTTCCGCATATTCAAGAATCATCAGCTTTGCTAAGAAGTCATCTTTGAAATCTTTGATATTTGCTATGGCTGCCAATTTCTTCCTTAGCATAAATGTATTTAAAAAGCGCTTAATCTGTCGTGGATTACCATATAGGCTTTCCGAAATAATTGGCGACAGTTTGGCAATTAAGGAAACATTTTGTTCTAATTTAGCAGCTTTGTCAGCACCTACTGCTTGTTTGACTTTTGTAAAATCAAAAACAGAATATCTATCTTTTTCTCGAAATTTTTTAAATGCTTCAAGTACCGTTATAAAATCAGATGAGTCGTCTAAGTCATTCTCACAGAAAAGCAAAGTTATATATGTTTCTACTTCATAATCAGATAATTTTGGTAAATTATAGGGTATTTGGATTAGTTTTTCAAGATAGTCATTCACAATTCTATCATTAGTGTTTTCGGCACTACCATCAATAATTTTATTCTTGTATCTATATTCTATGGCGTGCCTAACGATACGAGGGTCTGCACCAATGACAAAGGCAGTATTTTTCACATTTAAAAATAATTTGATTGCTTCTAGATTATCAATAATTCTGTCTGGCAAGCATCTGTCAAGGTCATCAATAATAATCACAAGTTTTTTTATTTTGGACTTTTCCAGTAATTTTTCGAAGTCATCTCGAAACTTACGAACTAAATCAAACTTATTTGAATCATCAGTATCAGTTATGAATTGTTTAAGAAAATTTTCAGTATCATGTCCTTGCAATTGAGCTACCAAATCTTTTGGATTTTTTACGGCATCCTTTAACCCATTTACTATTTGAGGAATAGCACTTAATCCGCTTGACATAAGAGCAGCTGTTGCAGGTAAAGCAATATTTTTCATGCTAAACCCAATAACCCGCATCCAATTAACCGACTTGAATAACTTTTTTATATCTTCTTTTAATCCCTCTCCAAATTTTTTCTCATCCTCAAATGCTTTTATAATTGTTTCGAGCAATGCCGCCTTTGCGTCATCGTATCCTTCAAATACCCATCCATTAAAAAAAAGGCATGCTGTATTATCCTCTTTTTCAAATTCACTTTTGAGTACTTCTAAAATACTTGATTTGCCACTTCCCCAGTCTCCAAATAGTCCAATTGTAAGAGGCAGCATTTTATCATCGTTGATGAGTTCCTTTATTAAGTTTGCATGTACATCAAATCCTAAAAAATCTTTATCGGTTATGTTGTCTGTCCACATTTTTTTTGTTTTTACATTTTTTTAATACGATATAATTTCAGTGCATTTGTTTCATTAACCTCATAAGCAACTTATGTTGTTTTATGATTAGCTTGTTAAGCTTGTTATACTCTGTGATGATGTAATTGCCATTTTTATTATTTAAGTGCCTGTCGATTGAAATAATCTTCATTTTTCTAATAAGCTGAATATATCATAGTGAATTTGTCTAATTGCATTATCCAAATCTTTTTTGTACTCATGTTGTCTTACTTTTGCAGCATTTTTTTTAATACTCATTTTGTAAGAGTAATCTGCATAATAAACTTCTTTGCCTAAAGTATGGTATAAAGCGGAATGAATCATTGAATAATGCTCACCATCATCTATTTCATTCAATTGATTAATTAGGTCAAGAATCTGCTTTACCAAATATTCCAAGCTATAAGGTTTTTGATGTAAAGATTGCATATTACTTATTTCGTTATACAACTCATTGATTTTCCTTAAGTATTCTTCTTTCATTGTAACTTTGTTTTTGAATATTTTAAATATTTTTGAGTTTATTTCGTCTATCTATGAGTGTATCTGTAGAATTCGATTGCCTGAATTTATTTTCCCCTTATGCTCCATAATAACTATATTTTAAATTCAATCCAGTAACGCCTTAATCAAGCAATCTTTCAAATCAGTGTAATACTGAATATTGATCTTCGTGATCATATCATCTGATAATTCATTCAATTGCTTCCTTGCATTTAAAGGAATAAGTATGGTAGTTGCTCCTTTTTCAACCGATAGTTCAGCAAGATTTACAGCATTGTACACTATATCAAGCGAGCCACCCAGATTGAGTTGACCAACAATGACCAGACCGCCTTTTGTCCCTTTTTCGAGGATAGCACTGCACAGTGCAATTAATACGGCCATTCCCATACCATTGCCACTTTTGGATGCATCGAATACGCGTAACTGAACCGTAAATTCGCGTGAACGAGGATCTCTGTCGCCAACTAACTCCTTTGTTTTGCTGTATAAATTTTGTTCTGCATACTTTACGCATTCCTGGAATTGCGGTGGTGCTGGCTTATTTAATATTTTGACTCCGGAACCCGGACCAATATTAACTTCTATTTTGTATAAACCGGTAGCTTCTTCTTGTCCGCCAGCATTTAGTGCCCATATTTGGCCAGGAGGAAGCGGATCTTCTCCAATTGTATTTTCGCTATGGATTTCAGGAGTTGTCACAAATGTCTCAACACCATTTTCTCCAATACGGTAGCTAAAATGGGTATTCCGAAACTCTGCTGAACCAATTCGTTTCTGTTGTTCTTTTACCCTTCTTCTGTATTCCAATGAAACCTTTATTGCCCATTCCAATAATTCATCGGAAATCGGTACTTCCGGATTAGGTTGCATTAATTTCAACAAACCATTGAGGGTTTTATTGACTGCCGATGTGTCGCGGCCACTTAGAGCGCCACCATAATCAATACGTGATGAAACGGATGTAATTCTGCTGATATCACGTAATCTTGTCCAACATTCAGCAAGGAAATCACTTACTAAACCAAAATGATTTGTGAAGAATACCTTGTTTAGTTTTGGAAAATCCCAGCCTGGCACAAAAGCATGAATACGGTCCATAAAAGCCGTATCATCCCTCATTTCCTGTGGAAGCGGACCAAATAGGTGTCCTATTCTTTGTTGATGCTCGACATCGACTTCAAAATTCCCCACCATAACGATGCCACCATCTGCACGGATAGGTTCCTTGCCGCGACTGAATTCCCCACTTTCCATGTAACCTTTCATGATGTTCACGCCATCTTTCTGATCAAACGAAACACCTGAAACTTCGTCAAAGCAGACCACATCATACTTACAAACGAGTCCTCGTTCTCCGCTTCCCATATTAACAAACATCTTTGCAACAGTGGCTTTACCACCGGAAACCAAATGCGAATAAGGTGAAATCTGTTGATATAGATGCGATTTTCCGGTACCTCTCGGTCCCAGTTCTATCATATTGTAGTTGCGTTCCAGGAATGGGATCATCCGGACAAAAAGCACATTCCTGGCTTTTTCCGTTAATTCGGCTGGCTCCATTCCAACACTGCGGATTAAGAACTCTTTCCATTCTTCCAATGTAAAAAACTCCCGCCCTTTATATAGAATATCTAGCACATTTCTTTGTGACAATTGAATAGGGCGAATATTTGCCACACCAAACGGACGTCCACCATTTTCCTGGGCGATAGCTGCATCATATACCAATTCAATCTCGGCATAAAACCCTCCTGTCAGCATCCGGTCGTTGGCATTAACAGCCTCGGCAGAAATACGAACCTTGTTCAATTGTAAACTTGGTAAAGTTGCCACGTAACTATCAGTAACCGTGTCCAGTTTGGCCGTGATGATATCAATAATTTTAATTGATCCTTTTTCCCTGGCTTTCGATTTGAAATATTCTTCCTCTCCAGGTCGAACTGTTCTATCCTGGAGTTGCCTTTTCACAATCTCCAAACCTTCCTGAATTTCTCCTTCATCCGTGGTTGCACAATACCGACCTAAAAGAAATTCGATGACATAGGTGGGTATAGGGTATGTTTTGCGGAATTGTTCCAGCAAATCTTTGCGTACAACAAATCCTTCAAATGCCTTGGTTCCTAATTGGTCAATTTTATCTAATTCCATAATAATCTGTATTATCCACCAACGGTGGTTAGTTTTTTATCAAGGATTCTTCCGGTTTCATCTAAAAGTACGATAATTACTGCCTGCGATTCATGATCATCATTGACCATTACAGAACCTTTATTTCCGCTTACCGATTTGTTTTTCGATTCTACAATCGATGTGCTTTCATCGTTGTATTTAGTGCGTATATCAATTGTGAAACTTTCATGTGCACCTTCGGTTAGTACGGCACATTTTAGGTTGACCCATTTTACATCCTTTATTTTAGCATTTACTTTTGAGCCAGCCGAATTTTCAATAAATATGGTGGGTACGAGACATTCATGCAATGAAATACCCCCATGTGCAAATTCTTCATTGGCTCTAAAAAATGAGATGCCTGGCGCATACGCAATAAATATTGAAGGGTTCCAACGCCAGGGGAGATGCAACAAATCTGTTTTCACACCTTCTTTGATGAGTGCGCAACGACCCCAACGTGTCTCTGTTAATCCTTCATACAATTGCGTTTTGGGTAATCCTCCTGGTAGCAAAAGCCAACCGTGATCTGTTACAATCTTTATTCTTTTTATTCCCTGATTAAATGCATGATCGATAACCTCCTGAACCTGTTCAAAAAGTTCTTCGATACGTTTTACCATGTTTGACTGTTCTTCGTGCCCTTTTGTATCGATATCTCCAATCTCCTGCCAGGATTGCTCTTCAGAATTAAGATCGATGCCGGTTGCAATATATTTAAAACTATAGGTAACCAAAGATTCTCTGAACGCAAGTGTTTGTAAATCTTTGCCTAATTTGAGCTGCGGACGGAAATCTTTTATATCACTCGTTTCACAAACTGCCGTTGCCATAGGCGAAACGTTAGGCTTAGCCGTTGGCGTTACGGTTGGAATAGCAGACCAGTTTGTTCCCAAAGTTGCCTGGTATTTGAATTTTAATAATCGTGTACAAAATTCCTGGGCTAATTCAAATCGGAATGCATCTACAAATAGAACAAAAGATTCGGTTTCAATAGATGCAGTCTGGCTGGTAAAAATCGAGGCATCTTTCGCCACCAATTCCTGAAATTTCTTTGTGACTAATTCAAGCCAGGGTTGGTAAATACATTTAATCAATGACTTGATTAATATTTTGTCTTTTTCTGTTTTTACAGTAGCAAGTGCTTTCCGCATGGTCTGATCGGCTAAATAGCCATCCGATATATAATAACCCCTTAACTCATCGATGGAGGAAGATGGGAAAGATGCAGTGGCTTGTACTGCCATTACGATTAAATACTGCAGGGCATTCGCCAATGGAGCCTGACCTAATTCAAACCAAACCCAATTTCTGCGAACCTGGTGGTTTTGTTCCAACACGTTCAACAAGGCAAGTGCCTCTTTAGGCTGGAGTTTCGATGCTTTGAGAAATGCTTTGCGCAGTTCCTCTTCTTTTGCCTCGTTTACTTGTGGCCAGCTTTCTTCCGGAAATGCAAACATGCCGCTGCCTAAATCATCGGGTTTGGCTAATCGAAGCAATGCTTCGATTTCAGGATATCTTTTAGGAGCGGTGGAATACATCTGCCAAACGTATTTCCAGGCATTTCGTTGTGAACCTAATTTTTCGGCGATGGCTTTAATATTGCGATAATCCGGTGCAAAATCATATTGAGATTGGCAAAGACAGGCAAAAACCTCCCTTTTACCCAGATCCATACTTTGTAAAAACGAATCGCCTTTGCACATCCATTTCAAAATATTGGGGATAATATCGGGGAATAACTGGTTGTTAAGGTATTCTGCATCAATGATCGTCTTGCCCTGTAATATTTCATCGTCCTGAAATATCGTTGGTAATGCTTTTTTTAATGCTCCTTTGGTTGCCGTATCTTTTAAAACCTTTAATCCAAGCCCATTGTTTGGATTTTCAACAAAGGCAAGTATCGACCATTCTTTCCCGTTATCCTGTGTAAAAAGGGTGCCCGTATATTGGTATTCAAGCAGAGGCTGAAACTCAAGCCCGGCGTTTTCCACATTTCTTAAATCATTTTTTGCAACACCCGGCAGGTAAATAATCGGTGTGGCATCTTCATCCCAGTTGGCTTCGGGAAGCGTTTTGGCAACCATACATTTCAGCCAAATAGATGGCCCTTGCTTTTTTGACGGATCATAAGGACCATAAATCAGCAGCTGCGGAAAATCAGCCTGCAAAACGGGCATTACTTCTGTCCATTGCAGTTCAGGATCGGGCCAAAGGATTACCTCTGGTTTCACCATGATATTACTATTGTGCTGCTCTGCTTGCTTTAAAGCCTGAATTACCTTATCGTATATGCTTTGACTCATATTTTACTTTAATAGTTTTTTCCCTTTTTCGGTTAGTCGGTATTTTTGCAGTCGGCTATTAGGTTTATCAGGCAAGGTCATCTCAATAATATCATATTCCAATAGTGGTTTAATATAGTAATTAAAGTGTTTAGAGTGGTTGATAAGCCCCAAATGGGCTAAAATATCAATTCTTGATTTCTCTTCGATTAGAAAATCGATTATCTCTAATGACTTAGACACCGACTTAGACACCGACTTAGACACCGACTTAGTTACTATTTGATCTCTGACGATGTCTCTGACATCACTGAGATCGTTGTCCAAAAGCATGCTTAATAGTTGAAAATCAAATTTTTCGGCCATTAAAACATCAACATCTGCAGGGGTTAATTTATTTCCTGACTTAGTTACTAACTTAGTTACTAACCAATCAGCATGGCAAGGCAAAGTGACCAAAAACAATATACTTTCTTCGTCGGTATAAAAGATCGGTGCCGGATTACCATTTTTCGTCATTTCGTCACGAATTACAGGAATACCTGTGGCTTTTCCCTCTGTGAGGTTTAATTCCTTCAAAAAATCACCAATTCTCCGGTTCCGATAATCCCTTGCAATTACTCTTCGTTGTTGTAAATCGGCATTTTTGATTGGGGGCAAAGGACCAGGATAACTTAAGATTTCGATCCGGTCAGGAAGCACCTGTATTTCAATGGGTTTTTCATCAGCATAACTTTTATGATAAACCGCATTGCAGATTGCTTCTTCCAAAGCATTGTAAGGATAATTGCTGATGTTCAAACTTTCTGCCTGACCGGTAATTTTCCTGGTCTCGGTTTTTAGTACTTTGTCTTTCAAGTAGGCCAGACAATTACGTATTTGCTTGTGCAAAGGACCTTTAAAAGTTTCTGAAATATAATTCCGACCTGCTTCGTCCTTATGAATGGCCAATTCAATCCATGCCCGATTAAAAAAACGGTGCGGGTTACTATTGAAAAACAAGAGCCCTGCGTTTACAGGCCTTAGGAATTCAACCGGGCCACGGGCAATTTGCATCGCTTTGCACAAATCGGCAAAGGGCATCGAGGTACTTTCTTCGAATAAATCGCTCCCAACTTCCTGCAAGAACTCACGAATCAAGCCCAGCTCCAGGTTGTTAAGCTTAGCTTCCTGATTGATACGGTCATCGAAAGGTATTTTTGCAGTCAACTCAATCAAGTGTGTTTGATTATCTCCTTGTGCTACAATACTCCGGCTACCCGACCTGATATAATATTGCCTCCTTGCATCATTTCCAAGGGTCGATGGGCAAGAATAGGGACGCATATCGCCGGCTGGACACCAAACAACTAAAATATGCTTACCGTCAATTTCATACGGTTGTGTAATGGGAAGATAATTGGGTTGAATTTTATAGCATATGCCAATTAATTCACCTTGTATCCGGTCTAAACTATCCAATAGCAATCCTTTCAATGGAAATTGAGGAATCCCTTCGATTGCATTGATGCCAATGATGATATAACCACCTCCCCAATTATTGATATCATTGGCAAATGCGCACACTGAATGCAAAACGTCTTCAGGGTTCCAGCCTTCCTTAAATTCAAGTCGTTCCCATTCAACTACTTTGCCGTGTACTAATTCTAATATGTTTACTGGTAGTGCCATTTTCTTTGTTTATTTCATCTTTGATTGAATTTCTATTTGAAAGCTTTTTAACCCTTGTAAAAGTAGTACTGTTATTCTTCCCGTCGGCGCCGGCAGTTGTTTCCAAAATGGAAATAACTGAATTATATGATTTTCCATATACGGAATGCTGTTTACTTTTTATTTGCTCTTGCTTCCCTCTTCTCTTCCAAACTCTTATGCAAATCATTATCCCTCACCTCACCCCAATGACTGTCTGGAGGATTCTTACCGCGATCAACACCCCATTTGAGATTGAATTTTGAACGCAAAACACCTGCTTCGATAAACGGACGGATATTCAGTCGCACACCATCATTCAGGTCGGGTTCCCAACCGATGGGTTGTTGCTCGAGTGATTTCCAGCGAACAAAAATATCATAAGGTGCTTCCCCTTCGAGGATCGCTTCCAGTTTTTCTTTGAGATTGATGGCAGCACTATACAATCCATCTGCTCCACTCTCACCCGACTTTTTCTTCGCATCGCACATGCGAATCCAATCGCCCAGGTAAGTGTAAGTCAATTTGACCAGATTTTCTTTGGTGAGCATATGGTAGTTGACCAATGCCGAAAAACCATCGTTGCGACCATCCCATATATTCCAGATAAAAGGACGGTTTTGAAATAATCGGCAATGTTGCGCAAAAAATTCTTTACGCAGCCACTCTTCCAGATTTGACGATGAAGCGCCTTCTTTTGCCAACAATTGGCTGATGGCCTGATTATTCCATTCGTTGCCAAATGCCTCTTTTAAATAGGAACGCAACCGGTCGGCACCGGCTTCTTCGGCATTGACCGATGGAATACAAAAAATACCATCTTCGTCCGATAAGTAATCAAATGCTTTAACGGCTTTAATTAATTCCCTAGCTTCGTCTGCCAATTCCATTTTTGCATCACTTTCGGCAGGCCATCGATAACCCAACAGCCGGGCAACCACTACCTGTAATGGGTTTTCTGCTTTTGTGGGGTGACCATGAAACAGCCATTGCGTAAGATCATCACTATATGGTTTTGGTAGGCCGTTAGGGTATTTTTCTTCAGCTACTTTTTGCCAATATTCTAAGTCAAATGGTACTTTGGCGAGTGTTGAATTTGTAACCTTGAGTGCCTGATCAATTTTTCTTACTTCATTAACGTATTCATTTGTTTGGCAGTAAGTCCAAATTGGAAGTAATAATTTAGGATTTGATGGAACGATAACTGCAATATTTGAATCAAAGGTTTCACCCGTAAACAAGCTTGCAGGCAAGTTACTCATAGAACTTATTCCAATCCCCAATTTTCCCCAAGCTTTGTTCCCGCGTTGATCGCTATCGTGCAATTTCTCTCTTCTAATCCATTTTTCTTCTCTTAAATGACCGTTTTTTTTATCGTATAAAATAATTTGATCTAATCCACCGAAATAAGTAGTCTTATTTACGGTAATTTGTTGATAAGTCCACAGTTCCGAGATATTGTTTATTTCCCAAATCTTTCTTTGAAATCTAGGACTATCTCCATTTAAGACACCTGCATAACAAGAAGCATATTTTTCTAATAATTCTGTGTTATGACTTTCTTCTAAAATTAATCTCGCGTCAGGATTTTTTAACTGCACTATTTGTTTTACGTTTTTAAGTTCAACGTTTTTGAGAGCGACTTCTTTTGCGGCTGCGTCAATTGCTTCCGAAACATCTATTCCTGCGAGAATATGAGATTGAATAGGATTTTTATGCTGAATAACAATTAGCATCACATTAAAATCCCACATCGGCGTTTGGAAACTTTTGGTACCTAATCTGGCAACTAAATTCCATGTTTCGTTTCTTAGTAGTTTTTCTCTATACTTTTTATATGTAGAAAAAAACAACCAGTTTTGAGGTATTACACTACAAGAAATTCCGCCCAAAGTATTTGATTTCAGCATTTTCTCAAGGAAAACATTTGCCAAATCTCCTTTTGCTTCAGGATAATGTTTAAAGCAATAATTTGCGAGAATTCCATCTTCAACTTGTCTAGACCGTCCCAAATATGGTACATTGGTAATTTGTAGTGTGTATTTCAGTGCCAATATTTCACCGGCTTTGGCAATGCCTGCAGCAATTACCCCGCGTTCTACGAGGTCTTTGTCTGCTTCTCCTTCCAATGCTTTTATTAGAATGGGTTGTAGCTGTTCAAAACTGGCGGTGTATAAATCAGATTTTATTGTAGAGGGGTCTAATAAACTGCCCAATTCTGGGGCAAGCTGAAAATGGTCGTAAAGCACTCTCATGCCATTTTCCATTCTCATTTTTTCATTTTCATCTGATTCTTTGGAAACTAATTTTACCCATTCTTCCACCTTCCCTTTAGGTGCAATACCGCTGCAAGCCAGGTTCATTTCGGGCAGTTGTTTGTAATGACCACAAAACTTCCAGGCAGTTAAAGCCAGGTTAAAAGCGGCGATTTGTGTGCAGCGGGCGTCCAGCTCCAACCCATGCAGGTTTTCGGTAATTACTTTGTCTGTAGCTTCTTCCTTGGTCAATCCGTCTTCGTACATTCGAAAGGAAGCAAACACGGGAAACAACGAGGCCACAAAATGGCCGGAGCCCATGCAGGGGTCTAAGGAAGTAACATCAGCTGTTTTATTAGGCCATCCATCAAACTTACCTGCTGCAGGCGTACCATCTTCCAGCAAGCGTAAGTATTCAAATCTTACAGGAGGTGTTACTCCGGGATTCCGGCTTACCCACCATGCACCAAGCGTGTTATCAATTAAAAAGTGAACCATATAAGGCTCAGTAAATAATTGCGTTACTGCAGGCAGTTTCGCCCCGTCAATTTTATCGCCGCTTTTGTTAATTGCTTCCTTCGCATCACTTTGCCAAAACTGATAGACCCAACCCAGCGCATCATCGGCAGTAAAAATGTAACTATCCAAGGCGTCTATAATCGCTTCGAGTTTTATCCGGTCATCAGCAGCAAATTGGATTTGCATCAAAGGATCATCTGTTCTGAAAATAGCTGGCAGCATTTTTGAAGCATATGCAGCGGCAGCATCCCATTTATCGGTAAATCCTTCCTCGCCGGCGAGCTCTTCGCATTCTTCCATGGTCACCGCCACACCGGATGAGTGCATCAGTAAATTGTTGCTTTCCAAAAATTTGGCAAACAACATCTTATGCCAGTTTTCGTACGCAAGCTCGTATCCCAAATGTTCTATTTGCTGATTTCCGGTTGAAGGCAAATCATCTCCCAACAATCGTGCCTTGTGGCGAAGCCGGTTGCGTAAAGCCCTTTGATCGGGATTCATATGTGCATAAGGTTCCGGGTGGTCAACTGCGAGGCTGTGCAAAGCATTACGGGCACCAATTTCTGCGAGTTTACGGGCTTGTTTTACAGCAGTTTCTAAGGTGCCGCGTTGTTGAGAAGTTAATACTGGCATTATTTCAAAATTATAGAGATTGAATCTTTCAACAGATTTTCCAACTCAGTTTTTAATTCCGCGATATAGACTTCAATATCAGCCTGATTATTAATCGTCGTTCGGGGCAAACTAAATGTTGTAGCCTTAGGAGCCGTTATTACAATGGCTTCGTCCACTGCTGACTGAAACTGACCAGGCAATGCGGCTATTTTTGTATCCCACGAATAGAGCGATGCCTTTTGTAATTGGTTGAGAAGAGCATTGGAATCAAGCGGTTTTATTTCGGGTTTTGCCAGCAATTGGTGTTTAAATAAGATGCTGTGCTTTTGATCGGGCGTTAGTTTACCGAAATACATATTGGCTTGCAGTTCTGCCATTTTCAGATCGTACAAACTGATATAACTCTCTTTCAACTTGTTTAAGGCACCTTTCAGCTTTTCGGTAAGGTCAGTTAACTTAGGTTGAATCGGATCGGGTTCCTGTAACAACAGCCTGTTATCACGAATCGCCTCAATTTCTGATTTCAATTGTTCCATTCCTGTATCGCCATTTGAATGATTGGCCAGCTCTGACAATAATCTCCATTGTGGTTCCCGCTTGCGCACTAAATCGGCCTTTTTACTCCACTCGGTATTCTTCGATTTCAGATCCTCCTGTTCCTCCAGCAGACGAACCAGACGTTCATTCCCATCCAGATTTTCAATATCTTTTAAAAATTGAATGTTGATCGGCTCTGGTTTGGGAGCATCACCACCTATAATGCCGGCCAGCTCTTTTAACTTATTCAGGAAGGTATTCGAATGTAAAAACTCTTCACCTGGTTTGCACGAAATACCTGCATCCAGGTAGATTTTCCGAAGTTTTATTTTATCGGAAGCTGCCAAAGTATGCACTTCTTTCTTGAAAACCGCAATACCGATTTTGGCCTGATTGATATTAGGTTCAGGTGTCGAAATATTCTCCATATTTCGAAGCATCACAATCATCGTGTCAATTGCATCCTGGCTCCAGCCATAGTGCGCCTTCATAAATTGGTTGCGGATTTCTTTGCCCTGCTTGGTATTGTTTCCAATGAACCGTAATATTTCAATCGCAACAGGATGATCTTTAGGTTCCTTTTCCCAACCAATTTTCTTTAGGGCATCCGGATCTCCGGATAGCGCTTTGGCTAATGCTTTATCCCAATCTTTAAAGTCACCTTTGCTTTTAAATTCAGTAAATTGTCTATCTGCCAGACTGTTTAAGGCACTTTCAATATTGTCTCTTATGGTGCCTGTTTCCACTTTATTTCCACCTGCCAAATAAACGACACCCTCCATGCAAATTTTAATGATCAGTTCTTCTATGGCAATCCGTGCGAGCCCCTGACGGGTCTCCATGCTTTTCCTGGCTTGTTCACCTTCAGGATTAGAGGGTAAACCTTTTGCATTAATCGTTAACCCGGCAGCGAGATATTTGATGATCTCACTTCGAAGTTCAGAATCACGGAATTTTTTCACAAAAGCATAAGCCAATGGAGCATCGGCACCTTCAGCCCGGATTTCGTTGATTACGACAGATTCATTTTCAAACCAACCATCACGAATCCAGACATTTAGTTTGTAATCGGTATTCGGTCTTGTCTCTTTATCCCAAATATCAAAATCTCTCTTTTGTTTTGAAATACCATGCAAAATATTGATGGTCTTTGTTTTATCATTGAAAAAAGCTATGATCTTCTCCTTTCGAAGGCTTTGAATTTTGTCATCTCCCGAGCTGTTTATTTTTACGGCCTGTGCGGTATATTCCTGTTCCCATTCTGCACCTACTTTGGTTTGCAGTTTGAACTCATCATTTACAGGCATTAATACTTTTTCTTCTACCAGTTTTTTAATGAGCTCTTTGATCTTCGTACGGAATTTATCAGAGGATTCGTTAAGGTTGTCGATCAATAATTCAGCGATCGTATTTTCATTCGACTTTAAACGGCTAACTGTTGTATCCTTCGGCAACTGATCGATCAGAAATACAACGCTTAGAATTCGGCCTTCCAGTTCACAATCACCACCCTGTACTTTTCTCCCTTCAATCAGATTATTGGTTTCATTTAAAAGCAACGCATTTTGCAACAGCTGCGATTGCTTTTGCTCAAAGATTAAATCTGCGGGAATTATAAAACCTAATTCTTTGTCCGCTACCTTTTTGATACTTTCATCCACAATCCTTAACTGGCTTCTTAATTGCCCCGAGGTACCAGCTGTGTCAATAGCCTGGAGAATTTTCTTCCAGAATTTACGCGTAGAGGGCATAATCGGATAATCAGCGATTAAGTTAGCTCGGTCGCTTGTAACATAGCCAAAATCAGTACCGGAAAGATTTCGGGAAATTTCACCTAAAGCTGCTTCGAGCTTTTTGTCAATCGCACTGATCGTTGAAGGTTTTTTCTCCAATACCGTTTTTCGGGTTACTGTTTCGACATCAGTATCTGATAACGAAACATTGATCGTAAAACGATCTTTTAAACGCTGTAACAAGCTTGTCTCTGAGAGTGCATTCTGTCCAGTACCAACCAGTAAAAATTTACCATCAAAATTACTGCATATATCCTGCGCCAGATTTTGAAGGTCAATACTCTTATCGCTATCCGAACCTATGAATTGCTGAACCTCATCCAAAACCACAATCGTTAAAGGAATTTTAGTACCAAAGAACATGGGCAATATTTCGGTTTTGATGGTGTCAATCAATTGCTCCCGATTAATGCTTTCAATTCTCTTGAAGTTAGCCTTGAAATTTTCCTTCACCTTGGCCTCATTTTCAGCAAATTCCGGCTTCAGTTCCAATATCGCTTTTGCGATTGCTGTCGACACAAATAAGTTTTCATATTCCTTCTTGAAATCCTTCCCCTGTGCTTCTATCAACGATTTTAAACCATCATAAATTCCTTCCTGTTTGGCCCAATAAACAAATTTAAAATGATGGTATTGCTGAGGCAACCCCAATTCATTCAAAAACAATTGAAGGAATGAATAACGAATATCCGCCGAAGGGAAATCTTTCAATGTGCCTGAAACAGATAGCTTTCCATTTAATTTTTGCTTTCTTTCCAGTTCGAAAAATAAATCATTGATATCCTGAGGTAAAGGTTTTATTGTTCTTGCTGTATCGCCATTCGGAAACTGAAAGTCTTCCCATAGGTAACCTAACATTTTAACGAGGTGTGATTTACCACTCCCAAAAAATCCACTTACCCACGCTGCAGGTTGTTTGGGCTGGTCGATATGTTTTAAGTAAGTATCTAAAATCCGGTAGATACCACGTTGGTATTCACCTTCGCATACAAACGTTTTCAATTCGTGACGAATAATCTTGAGCCCCTGCTCATCCTTTGCAGTATTTATTTCAACAACGCCATCGTTGATCAGGTTGTTTTCATCAGGATTCAGTGTAAATAATTCCTTATTCTTCATAGTGGTTATAAATTAAGCAGTTATAGGCCGTGCAAGATAGCTCCAACCATCCCTGGCATCTAAAAGGCGGTAATGATTTTTATCGAATTCCCCGGGAAAGAGGATCAACATTCTTCCTTTGAAAGCATTGGAGCAACCGTTGAGTACATCCGACATTCGGTTAAATCCGAAAAGCGAAGAAATATCCCGGATCGCAATCAGGGTTGTATCATCCGAACCTTGATTCTCTATTTCCTTGATCAAAAAATCAATGGCAAATTGCTTGAATTCAGCTTCCAGTTGATCAACCAAAGTTTCCGGATCATTAAAGTATTCCTCTTTGTATTCATGGTTTGTCATCCAAATGGGAAAGCATTTCTTCAACGAAATATTCACCCATTTTTTACCCGCTTTAATGGTGGCTGTTTCAAAGTCACCCAAACGCAGTTCAACTTTGCGTTGTTCTGCCGGATCGTAAACCAAAAACCAGACTCGTTCCTGTCCGGATAAAGAAGTTGACCACGGTTCATTGACCACTAGTTCAAAGGCAGATAGTAATTGATCAGTTTTAGATACCATTAATTTCCAGTTTGTTGGTTAGGTTATTGAAAGATATTGCAGTCACGCTTCCTGCAAATTGGTATTGCATGAAATCTCTTTTAGCCGCTTCAATGGCAAGCTCACGGACAATCGAATCGCTTAAAGAAAGCGCTTTTACCCATTTACTTGTTAAAATAAAATCGCCTCTCAATCCATCTAAGTAAGCCATGAAAAAAGCAAAAGCAACTACAATAAAGCTGATATCTGGTTGAGTCCGGATGTTTTTTACTTTTCCGGTTATGAAACCTGCTTGTTTCCAGGAACTGGCAATACGATTCGCTATTGCTCTTCTTGTGATTTCTGAATACCTGCCTGAATATCTGGATTCAAGATCTTCCTCTAACTTTTCGACAGTTATTCTGTCACCAAGCTTTGTATCAACAACCGCTGAAATGCTTTCGGCCAATAAATAATCATGACCAATCGAATACAAAAGGGCCAAAATCGGTTTATTCTTCTCATCCGAAATTTGCCAGAAGTATTTTAGTGCTTTAAATGACGGATTGTTTAAGTCAAAACTGTATAGTGTTATTAGAAAACCCGTTGTTCTTTTGACACCTGATTTTGTCTTCTTATTAATGACATTTTGACTCAGTGAATCAAGGTAATTGTCATCCTCAATTGCATGATCCATCACCTTTGCAAGTTCAGCAAACATGATGGTACGGCTGGTATGTATGGTTTTAGTTGGGTTCACAGTTTAAAATCAATCAAAAATTATTATCATAAAAACTTACTCATTTTCACAGCTTGCAAGTTACAAAATCACAATAAACAATTCATTATTGTTAAAAATGTTTTTTCACTGAGATTTCAACAAAATAAAGGGTGGAACATGTTGAAAAGATATTTTTGATCAATTAAGAGCTTTTAATATTGAAAAGATGAAAGGTTGAAAAATGGTTTAGATTTGTAAAAAATATTTTTGTGATTAAATATTTGATTTACATTCCTTTATTGAAGTCGTCATTTCAGTAATGATGTTTTTCGTTTCTTTGAAGTATATGTAATGAAGATGAATGCTGTCATTTTCAATTTTAATCTCCTTATCAGCAAAAGTGGTATCACATTTATCAGGCAAAGAAGGCATTACACACGCGACATATAAATTGATATGCTTTGGTGGAAGGCTCACATGATAACCAAATAATTTCCACCAATCTTCACCACTTTTGCTACGTAAAAGTTTTAAAACAAAGGTTGCATATGCCAATCCTTGAAGTATTGCTTTAGAGGGAGGTTCTTTGGAAACATTTTCATCTTTTACTTCCATAATACAAAGTCTTCTCCTACCTCCTCTACTAACACGAGCTAAAATATCAATGCCGCCACCTTTTATTACATATTCCAGGCTATCAATTTTACTGGCGCTTAAAGGAGTAGGCATTTGAAACCGAGCAATGTTTGCAAGCAACACCGGTTGAACATTGCATAAACTTTTAATTTGACTTTTCGATTTTGAAAATTCAGTTAAAAGGAGACTTTCTATTCTGTGCTCATTATTCATACCTAAAGTGTCATCTCTTTTAGGATTTGCCTTGAAATATTTTCTAAATTCTTTTGATTTCTCCGACCTCCATGCATTGTCCTTCAGCTGAATTTTACATCCAAAATACGTCTCATTATTTTTGTCACATCGTAAAGTTGAAATTGCAACATTATCTCCCTTAATTTTAAGATCGGCGACATCCTGACCAAGATAACGCAAGGAATAGACCATGCTCCCTTTAGCTTCTTTTACATTCATGTATAGATATAGAGGCATCCATTTATGAAATTTCTTTTTATTCTTTATGATTGTGTCAAGGTTCAAATGAATTTTTTTTGCATAATCTTCAAATCTTGAAATCCACTCATTATTATCATGTAACTTCTCTTGAACTTTCAAAATTGTATACCTACATTCTTCATCAAAATCGCGCATAGTTAAACCTCCCAATATTCGCCATCGGCGTTTAATTCAACATTATTAAATAGTTCACTGTATTTCTCCGGCATAAAAGTATGGATAGGAACGATTCTGGAAGGAGCCAGAGCATCTGCAAACCGTTTTAAATCCGAAGGGCTTGCATGACCGGATGTATGTATGCTTTGCTTAGGAATTTTATGCTTGGCCAGCCATTCCCTTAAATAAGCATTTGAATCCTGTTCCCAATAACCTTCCCATTGTGAATAAATATATACCGCATCATTGAGCAAATCTGCCTTTTCAAGATCTCGTATATGAATTGGGCGAAAAAGAAGAACGCTCTGATCTGAAATTGCCTGCAGGTTTTCAATAAAGATACGATTCTTGGAATGGCTTTTTAAAAGATCAATCCAATTGTTGCTTTTTATTTGAATTCGTTGTTTATGAGGAATAAATAGGGCAATATTTGGCCAGCCAGACTGCGGAA
>Ga0209512_1000758_pt1 | contig 47544 bp, 39 predicted proteins | sample frozenSSSSmetaG_FD_184142 | JGI IMG/M metagenome (GOLD analysis project Ga0209512, IMG submission 184142) | Glacier valley bacterial and archeal communities from Borup Fiord, Nunavut, Canada, to study Microbial Dark Matter (Phase II) -... | ecosystem: Environmental > Aquatic > Freshwater > Ice >...
TAAGGGCACGCTTACCGTCAAACCCTTGTAGAAATTACCGACGATGGGCATGAAGACCGGCGGCGAGCGCAACCCGGTGTGGGCGCTCATCTCGGGCAGGTGCTTGTGATGAAGAGCCAGCGCATAGGGCCGAGGCGCGTTCTGCCGCACGTCGCCGCCCGCCTGGTACTGCTCGATCATCTTCTTGCCGCCGCCCGAAAAACCGGTGATCGAGGTCGCCGATACCAGTGCGCCGGCCGGCACCAAGCCCGCATCGACCAACGGGCGAAGCAGCAGAATGAACGCCGACGCGTGGCAGCCGGGGTTGGAAATGCGCTTGCTCGCGCGGAGCAACCCACGTTGTCCCGGTGTCAGTTCCGGCAACCCGAACACCCACCCCGCCGCCGTGCGGTGCGCGGAACTGGCATCTATCAGACACGTGTTCGGATTGATCACCAACGCGGCGGCGTCACGGGCCGCGGCGTCGGGCAGGCACAGGAACGCCACGTCGGCGGCGTTGAGCAGCCGCGCGCGCTCGGCCGGGTCCTTGCGCTTGTCGTCATCGATGCGCAGGACCTCGATGTCACTGCGCTGGGCGAGATACTCGTGGATGCGCAGGCCGGTCGTGCCTTCCTGGCCGTCCACGAACGCGTGGTATGTCATGTGGCAACCCCGATTCACAACGCCGATGCGTCAGAGCTCATAGGATAAACCAGCACATGCCGGCCATTGGTGACTCGCGCCCGCCAACCCCCACCCGAACGCTGCTGCTTCCGGGTTGGTTGAACTCCGACGCCACGCACTGGCAAAGCCGCTGGGAAGCGTTGCACGCATGCGAGCGTGTGCAGCAGGCCGACTGGCAATGGCCAAGGCGCGGCGACTGGATGACGCGTCTCGACGACGTGCTGCTCGCAAACGCCAGGCCGGCCGTGCTCGTCGCCCACAGCCTCGGCTGCCATCTCGTGGTCTCGTGGACGGCGCACTCGCAGCACACCGGTCGGGTGTGCGCCGCGCTGCTCGTGGCGCCGCCCGACACCGAACGCGATGACATGCCGCCGAACCTGTTCAACTGGCGCGCCATCCCACGCCAGCGGCTGCCGTTCAAAAGTCTGGTCGTCAGCAGCACCGACGACCCGTATTGCAGCCCGGACCGCAGCGCGCGAATGGCGTCGGACTGGGGCAGCCAGGCCGTGCCCCTGGGCTCGCATAGCCACATCAACAGCGAATCGGGTCTGGGCGACTGGCCCGAAGGCTGGGCACTCTTGCAACAGATGACGCAAGGGATGACGCGCGGCCTGATCCGAGGCATGAACCAAGGCCTGACCGACGCCGCGCACGGCGGGCAGGTGCGCTGAATCACCGAGAATCTGCCCATGGTCACCAAGAAACCCAAAGGCCTCGGCCTCGGCCTCGAAGCGCTGCTCGGGCCACGCGTCAAGGAAGCCGGCGATGCGCCTCCTGCGCCGCCGCCGGGCGCGCCGAACAGCCTGAAGCTCGCACAACTCCAGCCCGGCAAATACCAACCGCGCACGCGCATGGACGAAGGCTCGTTGTACGAACTGGCCGAGAGCATCAAGGCCCAGGGCGTGATGCAGCCGGTGCTGGTGCGCGCGGTCGGGCCCGACCGCTACGAGATCATCGCGGGCGAGCGCCGCGTGCGGGCCGCGCGCCTGGCGGGCCTCGACGACATTCCCGTGCTCGTGCGCGACGTGCCCGACGAGGCCGCCGCCGCCATGGCGTTGATCGAGAACATCCAGCGCGAGGACCTGAACCCGCTCGAAGAAGCGCAAGGCATCAGGCGTCTCGTCGATGAGTTCGGGCTGACCCACGAGCAAGCCGCGCAAGCGGTCGGCCGCTCGCGCAGTGCCGCAAGCAACCTGCTGCGCTTGCTGAACCTCACCGAGCCCGTACAGCAGTTGCTGATGGCCGGCGACATCGACATGGGCCATGCGCGCGCGCTGCTGCCACTGGAAGGCGCGCAGCAGATCCTGCACGCCGCCGAGATCGTCGCGAAGAAACTCAGCGTGCGCGAGGCCGAAAAGCTCGTCGCGCGGGCCAGCGCCAGCAGTGGCCGGCAAACGCCGCTGCTGCGCACCCGGCACGAAAAGCCGCGCGACCTGCAACGCATCGAACAGGAACTGTCGGACACGCTGACAGCCCCTGTCGAGATCCGCGTGAAAAAGCGCACCCGGCACGGCGAGCAAGGCGAAGTCGCCATCGCTTTCGGCTCGCTCGATGAGTTGAACGGCCTGCTTCATAAGCTCGGGCTTCCTGCGCGCTGAAGCACCTGCGGCGCATAGCTGCCGCCTTTCCGTGTCAAACCGCCGCAACAACTCGCACACACCCGCACACGCGGTATTGCAGCGCGAGGAACTTTGCGCGAGCCTGTGTGCTCATTCACTGGCGACGTGGTCAACTCAATCGACTGCGGCACGTTGTTTGCTAAACAAGGTTGGTCGAAGCCGCGCAAGCAAGGCAATGATTACCGGTCTATTCTCGGCACCGGCAACTGCAGAGATGAACGACGCTTGACACACTGAAAACGCTGATGAACGGAAAGCTCTGATGGCGCCCTACCGGGTGCCATCAGAACTTCCCCAGACGTCGAGGGAAAGGCAACCGCCTTCACCCAAGGCACTCGCCCCCGACGTCTCCTGCCCAAGGAGATCAGCATGGATGTGATCAGCAATTTCGCCGCGCGCTTCGAGCGCAGCCGCGAAGAGGAATTCTCGATCGAGGACTACCTCGCCGAGTGCAAACGCAACCCGGTTGCGTATGCCACCGCCGCCGAGCGCATGCTCCAGGCCATCGGCGAGCCGAAGATGGTCGACACCCGCAACGACCCGCGTTTGTCGCGCATCTTTGCGAACAAGTTGATCAAGATCTACCCCGCCTTTGCCGAGTTCTACGGCATGGAAGACGCGATCGAGCAGGTCGTTTCGTACTTCCGCCACGCGGCCCAAGGTCTCGAAGAAAAGAAGCAGATCCTGTACTTGCTCGGGCCCGTGGGTGGCGGCAAGAGCTCCATCGCCGAGCGTCTGAAGCAGTTGATGGAACACGTGCCTTTCTATGCGATCAAGGGGTCGCCGGTGAATGAGTCGCCACTCGGTTTGTTCGACGTGGCCGAAGACGGGCCGCTGCTGGAGAAGGAATACGGCATCCCGCGCCGCTACCTCCACCGCATCATGAGCCCGTGGGCCGTGAAGCGGCTCGAAGAGTTCGGCGGCGACATCCGCCAATTCAAGATCGTCAAGCGCCTTCCGAGCGTACTGAAGCAGGTCGGCGTGGCCAAGACCGAGCCGGGCGACGAGAACAACCAGGACATCTCGGCGCTCGTCGGCAAGGTCGACATCCGCAAGCTCGAGACCTTCGCGCAAGATGACCCGGATGCGTACAGCTTCTCCGGCGGCCTGTGCCTGGCCAACCAGGGCCTGCTCGAATTCGTCGAGATGTTCAAGGCGCCGATCAAGGTGCTGCACCCCCTGCTCACCGCCACGCAGGAAGGCAACTTCAAGGGCACCGAAGGCTTCGGCGCGATCCCGTTCGACGGCATCGTGCTCGCACACAGCAACGAGAGCGAGTGGAAGACCTTCCGCAACAACAAGAACAACGAGGCCTTCCTCGACCGCATCTACATCGTCAAAGTCCCTTACTGCCTGCGCGTCAGTGAAGAGATCAAGATCTACGAGAAGCTGCTGCGCACGTCGTCGCTGGTCGATGCCAAGTGCGCGCCCGGCACGCTCAAGATGATGAGCCAGTTCGCAATGCTCACGCGTCTGAAGGAGCCCGAGAACTCATCGCTGTATTCGAAGATGCAGATCTACGACGGCGACAACCTGAAAGACACCGACCCGCGCGCAAAGAGCTACCAGGAGTACCGCGACTACGCCGGCGTCGACGAGGGCATGAGCGGCGTGTCCACGCGCTTCGCATTCAAGATCCTGTCGAAGGTCTTCAACTTCGACAGTGCCGAAGTGGCCGCCAACCCGGTGCACCTTATGTACGTGCTCGAGCAGCAGATCGAGCGCGAGCAGTTCCCGGCCGAGACCGAGCAGAAGTACCTCGGCTTCATCAAGGAGCACCTGTCGGCGCGCTACGCAGAGTTCATTGGCAAGGAGATTCAGACCGCCTACCTCGAGAGCTACAGCGAATACGGCCAGAACATCTTCGACCGCTACGTGACCTACGCCGACTACTGGATCCAGGACCAGGAATACCGCGACACCGACACCGGTGAAGTGTTCGACCGCGCGTCGCTGAATGCGGAGTTGGAGAAGATCGAGAAGCCGGCCGGCATCAGCAACCCGAAGGACTTCCGCAACGAGATCGTCAACTTCGTGCTGCGCGCACGCGCCAACAACGCCGGCAACAACCCGGTGTGGTCGAGCTACGAGAAGCTGCGCACCGTGATCGAGAAGAAGATGTTCTCGAACACCGAAGAGTTGCTGCCGGTCATCAGCTTCAACGCGAAGGCGAGCGCCGACGAAGCGAAGAAGCACGAGAACTTCGTGAACCGCATGGTCGATAAGGGCTACACCGCAAAGCAGGTCCGCTTGCTATGCGAGTGGTACCTGCGGGTGCGCAAGAGCAGCTGACGCATTGCGTTGCAACGGAGCCTCCATGCTGCATATCATCGACCGGCGACTCGCGGGAAAGAACAAGTCCATCGGCAACCGCGAGCGCTTCCTGCGGCGCCACCAAGACCAGGTGCGCGACGCGGTGCGGCGTGCGGTCGATGGCCGCGGCATTCGTGACATGGAGCGCGGCGAAGACATCCACATCCCGAAGAAAGACATCAGCGAGCCCGTGTTCGGCCACGGCCAGGGCGGCACGCGCGAGATGGTGCACCCCGGCAACCAGGAGTACATGGCCGGCGACCAGATCGAGCGGCCCAAGGGCGGCGGTGGCAAGGGCAGTGGCAAGGGCGAAGCGGGCGACTCCGGTGAAGGCGAGGACGACTTCGTTTTTCACCTTACCAAGGAAGAGTTCATGCAGATCTTCTTCGACGACCTGGCCTTGCCCCGCATGACGCAGACCCAGCTCGCCGAAACGCCCGAATGGAAGACTCACCGCGCCGGCTTCTCGAACGACGGCACGCCGAGCAACCTGAGCGTGATCCGCTCGATGCGCGGCGCCATCGGCCGGCGCATTGCGGTGGGTGCGGGGTCGCGCGGCGAGCTGCATCGGCTCGAAGAAGAACTCGCCTGCTTGCTCGCCGGGCCGAGCAACATCGTCATGGAAGCGCGCCGGCTCGACCTCGAAGCGCAAATCAAGGCCCTGAAGGCGCGTCTCGCGCGCATCCCTTACCTCGACCCGATCGATCTGCGTTTTCGCAACCGCGTGCGGGTCGCCGTGCCTACCACGAAGGCCGTGATGTTCTGCCTGATGGACGTGTCCGGCTCGATGGACGAGGGGCGCAAGGAGTTGTCGAAGCGCTTCTTCATCTTGCTGTACTTGTTCCTGACGCGGCACTACGACAGGATCGAACTCGTCTTCATCCGTCACCACACGCAGGCGCAGGAAGTGGACGAAGAGAACTTCTTCCACGCCCGCGAAACCGGTGGCACGGTGGTGTCGAGCGCGCTGGTGTTGATGGACGAGATCATCAAGGCCCGCTTCTCGCCGACAGAATGGAACATTTACGGCGCGCAGGCCAGCGACGGCGACAACTGGCACCACGACAGTGGCCGCTGCCGCGAGTTGCTGACGCAGGCGTTGCTTCCCGCGTGCCGCTACTTCGCCTACGTGCAGGTCGCAGAAGAGGAGCAGAACCTGTGGGAAGAATACTCACGGCTGAAGGAAACCCAGCCCGGCTTCGCCATGCGCAAGGTCACGCAGGCTTCGCAGATCTACCCGGTGTTTCGCGAGTTGTTCAAGAAAGAAGGGGCCAAGGCATGAACGAGGGCACAACATGACTGGCTTCCCGGGCGAGCGCCGCGTCAGTGCCGACGCACCCGCGGCCTACCCGAAAGACCGCCGCATCGCCGAGCGTGGCCCGTTGCAGGCACCTCACCCTGCGGGGCCGCGCCCGAGCGCGCCACTGCCCGACCCGAGCGACTGGACCTTCGAGCTGATCGAGGACTACCACGCTGCCATCCGTGCGACCGCCACGCGCTTTGGCCTCGATACCTACCCGAACCAGCTCGAGATCATCACCGCCGAACAGATGATGGACGCCTATGCGTCCGTCGGCATGCCGGTGAACTACCGGCACTGGAGCTACGGCAAGGAGTTCATCTCGAACGAGAAGAACTACAAGCGCGGGCAGATGGGCCTGGCCTACGAGATCGTCATCAACTCCGACCCGTGCATCAGCTACCTGATGGAAGAGAACACCACCGCCATGCAGGCACTGGTGATCGCGCACGCGGCCTATGGCCACAACAGCTTCTTCAAGGGCAACTACCTGTTCAAGCTCTGGACCGATGCGTCGTCGATCATCGACTACCTGGTCTATTCGAAGAACTACATCGCCGAATGCGAAGAGCGTTTCGGGATGCGCGCCGTCGAAGAGCTGCTCGACAGCTGCCACGCGTTGCAGACCTACGGCGTGGACCGCTACCGCCGCCCGAGCAAGCTCTCGCTCGCCGAAGAGTCGGCGCGCCGCAAAGACCGCCTGGCCCACGCGCAATCGCAGGTCAACGACATCTGGCGCACGCTGCCCAGGAAGGTCGAGCGCACCGAAGACAGCGCCGACACCAAGCGCTTCCCGAGCGAGATGCAGGAGAACATCCTGTACTTCATCGAGAAGAACGCGCCGCTGCTCGAACCCTGGCAGCGCGAGGTGGTGCGCATCGTGCGCAAGATCGCGCAGTACTTCTACCCGCAGCGCCAGACGCAGGTCATGAACGAGGGCTGGGCCACGTTCTGGCACCACCACTTGCTCAACACGATGTACGACGACGGCTACCTCACCGACGGCGTGATGATCGAGTGGCTCAAGTCGCACACCAACGTGGTCTACCAGCCGCCGGTCGGGCACCGCGCCTACAGCGGCATCAACCCGTATGCGCTGGGCTTTGCGATGTACACCGACATCAAGCGCATCTGCGAGCACCCGACCGATGAAGACCGCGAGTGGTTCCCGAACATCGCCGGCCAGCCCTGGCTGCCCACGCTCGACCACGCGATGCGCAACTTCAAGGACGAGAGTTTCATCGGCCAGTATCTGAGCCCAAAGCTGATGCGCGACCTGCGCCTGTTTGCCATCCTCGACGACGAGCATGCAGAGACCCTGGCCGTCTCGGCCATCCACGACCCGTCAGGCTTCAAGCGCGTGCGCGAAGCGCTGTCACGGCAGTACGACCTGGCCTCGCGCGAGCCCGACATCCAGGTCTGGAACGTGAACCTGCGCGGCGACCGCTCGCTCACACTGCGCCACACCCAGCACAACAACCGCCCGCTGCACGAGGGCTCGCAAGAGGTGCTCAAGCATGTGGCGCGGCTGTGGGGCTTCGGCGTGCACCTCGACAGCGTGAACAGCAAGGGCGACGTGAGCAAGCGCTGGTCGGTCGAGGCCCCACCGGCGCATTGACGGTCACATCGAAAAGATCTTCCCCGGGTTCATGATGTTCTTCGGGTCGAGCGCGCGCTTCAGTGTGCGCATCATGTCGACGGCGCCGGCGCCCGCCTCGGTCACCAGAAAGCCCATCTTGTGCAGGCCGATGCCGTGCTCGCCGCTGCACGTGCCCTCGGCATCGATGGCGCGTTGAACCACGTCGTGGTTCAGTTGCTCGGCCAAGTCGCGTTCACCCGGAATGTTCGGGTCCACGAGGTAGGCGATGTGGAAGTTGCCGTCGCCGACATGGCCGACGATGTAGTGCGTCATCCCCGCGGCCGTGGCGGCCTCGGAGGCCTTCACCACGCACTCGGCCAGGCGCGAGATCGGCACGCAGGTGTCGGTCGTCACGGTGCGGCTTCCGGGCTTGAGTTGCAGGCCGGCGAAGTAGGCATGGTGGCGCGCCGTCCAGAGTTTGGTGCGCGCCTCGGGCGTGGTCGCCCACTCGAAGCCGGCGCCGCCGAACTCGGCGGCGATCTCCTGCACGGTGGCGGCCTGCTCAGCCACGCTGGCGGCGCTGCCGTGGAACTCCATCAGCAGCATCGGCGCCTCGGTCAGCGTGAGCTTGTCGTGCCGGTTCACCGCGCGCACCGCGTGCGCATCGAGCAGCTCGCAGCGCGCGATCGGTATGCCCATCTGGATGATCTGGATCGTGGTGCGCACCGCAGCGTCGATGCTCGGGAAGGTGCAGGTCGCCGCCGAGATGGCCTCGGGCAGCGGGTACACCTTCAGCGTGACTTCGGTGATGACGCCGAGGGTGCCTTCGCTGCCCACCATCAGCCGCGTCAGGTCGTAGCCGGCCGACGATTTGCGGGCGCGCGTACCAGTGTGAATGACGTCGCCCTGCGGCGTGACGACGGTCAGGCCCAGCACGTTCTCGCGCATCGTGCCGTAGCGCACCGCGTTCGTGCCGCTGGCCCGCGTGGCGCTCATGCCGCCCAGGCTGGCATCTGCGCCCGGGTCGATCGGAAAGAACAGCCCCGTGTGGCGGATCTCGTCGTTGAGCTGCGTGCGCGTCACACCGGCCTGCACCGTCACGGTCAGGTCTTCGGGCTGGACCGCGATCAGCTTGTTCATGCGCGACAGGTCGATGCTCACGCCGCCCTGCACTGCCAGCAGGTGGCCTTCAAGCGACGAGCCGGTGCCGAACGGGATCACCGGTACCGCATGCGCGTCGGCCAGCTTGACGATGGCCGCTACGTCCTCGGTGCACTCGCAGTACACCACCGCCTCGGGTGGCGGCGCATCGATGGGCGATTCATCGCGGCCATGCTGTACCCGCACTGCCAGCGCCGTGGAACAACGCTCGCCGAAGCGCGCACGCAAGGCGTCGAGCATGGCGGCGGGCACGGCGCGCGGCGCGAGAGTGGGCATGAGATGGGTGGGCAGTGGTGCGTTCATGGGCTTGTCTCCACAGGGGCGGCCCATTGTGCCAAGGCGCTAGCATGCGCACCATGGCAAACCGACTTACACAAATCGCAACCCGCACCGGCGACGACGGCACCACCGGTCTCGGCGACGGCACCCGCGTACCGAAGAGCCACCTGCGCGTGCAGGCCATGGGCGACGTGGACGAGCTCAACTCCACGCTCGGCGTGCTGTTCGCCGAGCCCCTGCCCGACGACGTGCGCGAGCTGCTGGTCGTCATCCAGCACGAGCTGTTCAACCTCGGCGGGGAGCTGTCGATTCCCGGCTACACCTTGCTCAAGGCCGAAGCCGTGCTGCGCCTTGACGAAGCGCTGGCTCACTACAACGACAAGCTGCCGCGCCTGAAGGAGTTCATCCTTCCCGCCGGCACGCGCAGTGCGGCGATCGCGCACGTCGGCCGCACGGTGGCGCGCCGTGCCGAGCGCTCGGTCGTGGCACTCACGGCGCTGGAGGCCGTGCGCGCCGAGCCGCGCCACTACCTGAACCGCCTGTCCGACCTGCTGTTCGTGCTGGCGCGCGTACTGAACCGCGCCAACCTCGACGGCCTGGGCGGCGACGACGTGTACTGGAAGAGCGAGCGCCTCGCGCAAGACGCGGGCTGAGGGGCCGCCGACCGGCGGCGGCCACGATATTTCCTCGTGCGTGAGCCTTTCGGCTCGTCGCGCCTGCGATAGGGAACAACGAAGGCATTTCCCTTCGCCCGCCCGCACTGAGGAACGTCATGTCCGCACTGCTTCGCCTGAGCCTCCTGGCTTCGCTTTTCTCGCTCGCCGCCTGCGGCGGCTCCGACGAATCCACTTCGGCTGTCGCCGGCGCATCGCCTGCTGCATCGGCACCCGCGTCGGCACCCGCGCCTGCCTCCGGCGCCGCCTCCGCGCCCACCGCATCACCCACGGTCACCGGCCAGCGCATCGCACTCAGCTACTCCGCTGCCACGGCCGACTACAACGGAACGGCTGCAGCCATCGACCTGCCGGAGTTCGCCGCGAGCGCATTCCCGGGGCCGGTCAATGCCGTCACCCCGACCTACCTGCAGACCACGCCCGCGCGTCAGGTCCAGTTCACCTTCGCCTCGCCGGGCGGCGCCGGTACAGCCGTGATCGCGCCCGGCACCTACACCGTGGGCGCCACCACAGGCCTGTGGGCAACGGTCTTCTACAACGAGGGACCGGCAAACGGGTGGGAAGGCGCCTCGGGCACGCTGGTTGTCGATGCGGTCGTGGGCGACGTGGTGCAGTACCGCTTCATCGACGTTCGCATGGCGGCGGGCCGCCGTTTCGGCAGCACCACGTCGGCCGGCAGTTTCACATTCAACGGCACAGGCAACGCGCGAACGAGTTGCCTGACTGCCGCACAGTGCCTGTGACGCGCTGATCGGCGCGCCGTCAACCCGCCGCCATCTCCCGGTGCAACCAGGCGCGGGCCAGCGCCCAGTCGCGCTTCACGGTCGCGAGCGATACCCCCAGCACCTCGGCGATCTCTTAGTTCTCGAGCCCGCCGAAGAACTTCAGTTCGACCACCTTGGCAGCGCGCGCATCGACCCGCTCGAACGCGAGCAGCGCGTCGTTCACCTGCACCACCTCGGCCGCGCCACCTGCTGCCACCTGCTGCGCTTCGGTCAGCGTCAGCGACGCCTTGATGCCGAAGCGCTTGTCGGTGTGCCGGGCCTGCGCATGGTTGACGAGAATGCGCCGCATCATCACCGAGGCCATGGCCAGGAAGTGGCCACGGCTGGCCCAGCGCGTGCGCGTCTGCTCGGCCATCCGAAACCACGCTTCGTGCGTCAACGCCGTGGCGCTGAGCGTGTGGCCCGCGTCTTCGCGGCGCAGCTGGCCCGCGGCACGGGCACGCAGCTCGTCGTAGAGCAGCGTGAAGAGGTGGTTCGACGTGCCCGCCGCACCCGCTTCGGCCTGCGCCAGCCAGAGCGTCACGTCGCCGGGGTTCATGGGGTCGACGGGGTCTGTCGGCAGGCGGTCCATCGCGCGGATTGTGGCGGTGCCGGCCACCGCGCTCGCGGCGTGGATCGTGAATCTTTGCCCAGGGCGTGAGCCTTTCCCGCTACTACGCACCGTGCGTATCGGAGCAAGGGAATGCACTGCGCTTCTTCCGGCTTTCAACTCAACCTGGACCACCCACCATGCCATCGACCCCTCCGAGCACTCGCCACCACCTCCTGATGATCACCCTCGCGACCGCCGCCTTATCGGCATGCGGCGGCGGCGACGATGATGTCGCCCCCGCGGCCACCTCGGGCAGCCCGTCCATCAGCGCCGCACTCGTCATCTCAGCGGCCACCCCTGCCAGCATGAACGGCCGGCTCGACAAGCTTGCGGCGCAATTCGAATCGAACAGCAGCAACGCGTTGATGACCACCTACAACGCCACCGACCCGTACTGCCGCGTGGGCGCCTAGGCCCTGCTGAACGGTGGCGACATGAAGAAGTACCACATCGAAATCTCGTTCGCCAAGGACACCGGTGCCGTCGGCCTGGTGAAATTCGGTGACGACGCCACGTTCGTCGCACTCGCCACCGCCGTCGGCCCGCCACCCGCTGTTGCCATCGACAAGACCGCGCGCCGCATCACCTTCACGAACCTCGGCCTCGGCGATAACGGCGGCCTGCTCAAGCTGAACGGCACGCTGGAGTACCCGACCAACGTCGACCCGTCGAACCGCGCCGCCTGCGGTTGACCGCCCTCGCGCAACACGGCGTGGTGCTGGGTGGCACAGCAAGGCATCGGCCCCCTTATCCTCGCGGCCATGCCTTCCACCCCGTCGCGCTGGCCCGAGATCAAGGCGCTGTTCGACGCCGTCGCCGAGCAGCCGCCCGGTGAACGCGAACCGCTGATCGCCACAGCCGCGCTGGACGCTTCGTCGCTGGCCGAGTTGCGTTCACTGCTGGCGCACCACGACGCGGCGGGTGCAGCGCCCGGCTTCATGCGCGATGCCGCAGCGGCGCTGGGCGACGACGGGCGCGGCCCCATCCAACCCCCGCCCCAGCGCATCGGCGAGCGCCTGGGCGACTGGGAGATCGTGCCCCCCTGGGTGCCGGCGGCATGGGCGAGGTGTTCGAGGCGCGCCGCGCCGACGGCGCCTTCGAAGGCCGCGCCGCTGTCAAGCTGCTCAAGCGCGGCATGGACAGCGCGGCCGTGCTGCAGCGCTTCGCGCAGGAGCGGCAGGCTCTCGCGCGCCTGAACCACCCGAACATCGCGCGTCTGCTCGACGCCGGTGCCAGCGACACCGGCCTGCCGTACTTCGTGCTCGAGTTCGTCAACGGCCGGCCCATCGACGAGGCCGTCCGCACACTCGCGCTCGATGCCCGGCTGAGCCTGTTCCTGCAACTCGCCGACGCGGTAGCGCACGCGCACCGCAACCTGCTGGTGCACCGCGACCTCAAGCCCGGCAACGTGCTGGTCGACACCGAAGGCCTGGTCAAGCTGCTCGACTTCGGCATTGCCAAGGCGCTCGACCCACTCGAAGGCGCCGCCACTTCCGGGGGCGCAGCGGAGCATCACACCACGGTCGGCGGCGTGCGCCCGTACACGCCGCACTACGCCAGCCCCGAGCAGGTGCGCGGCGAACCGGTGAGCACATCGACCGACATCTACAGCCTGGGAGTGCTGCTGTACCAGATGCTCACCGGCGTTCGGCCCACCGGCCGCCATGCCACCACGCCGGCCGAGGCCGCGCGCAGCGTGCTCGAAGACGAGCCCACGCGGCCCAGCCAGCTGAAGCCCTTTGAGGCGCCCGACCCGCAGTGGCTGACGACCCGCAAGCGGCTCGAAGGCGACCTCGACAACATTCTGCTCAAGGCCCTGGAGAAGGCGCCCGAGCGCCGCTATGCCAGCGTGGACGCGCTGGCGGCCGACGTGCGCAACGTGCTTGCGGGCCGGCCTGTCAGCGCGCGATCCGCCAGCCCGGCGTACGTGCGGGGCAAGTTCGTGCGCCGCAACCGCTGGGCCGTTCTGGCCGGCACGCTGGGGGGCGTGGGCGCGACCAGCGGCCTGGCCGCCGCGCTGCTGCAGGGCCGCGGAGCCGCCGCATTGGGCGTGGTCGGGCTGGCCGGCGGCCTGGGCCTGGCGCTGTTCCAGGGTCGGCAGGCAGCGCAGGCACGCGACGACGCGCAGCGCCAACTCGCGGGTGTCAAAGACATCACCACCGAACTCGTGTTCCGCTATGGCGACGCGATCCAGCAGATCCCGGGTGGCGCCCGCGCGCAGGAGGCCATGCTCAAGCAGACCGTGGCCTCGCTCGACGTGACGCTGAAGCTCGCGCCCGACGATGCCGAGCTCACCGTGCTGGTGGCGTCGGCGCTCGGCCGGCTGGCACAGATCCAGGGCAACCCGACGTTCGCCGGCCCCGAGCGCGCCGCCGAGGCGCAAGCCACCGTGACCCGTGCGCTGCTGCTGGCGGCGCGCGTGTGGCCGCACAAGCGGGGCGATGTGCGCTTCGTCACCCAGCACCTGATCACCTTGCTCACGCAGGCCAACATGCTGCGCAACGCCAAGCGCGTGGAAGATGGCCTGGCGGTGCTGGCCACTGCGGCCGAGCGCAGCACGGAAACCCTGGCCGAGCGGCTGAGCGATGGCGACCGCGCCGCAGTGCTGGAACTGCGCGGCAATGTGTTCACCAACCTGGCCCACTTCAACGAGCACAGTGGCCGCCCGAGCCTGGGCCGGCCCGAGCAGGCGCTGCTGCACTATGCCGAGGCCGAAGCCGCCTTCGACGCGCTCTACGGCAACCCCCTGCTGCTGGCCGCCCTGAATGCCGCCACCGACCCCGGCTCGCCGGCGGCCGAAGAGTGGGCCAATCACAACCTCGGCAACGTCTGCATCGGGCGCGCGCTGGTGCACCAGAAGCTCGGCGACTACGCGGCCATGAAGCGGGACGCACTCGCCGCCATCGACAAACGGCGCGACAACCTGCGCCGCAACCCGACCAGCGCGATATGGCGCCAAGGCCTCATGTTCGACAGCAACTACCTCGCGGTCGCACTACTGCGCCTGGGCGACAACGAAGCCGCGCTGGCGGCGTCGCAACAGGCCTGGGACACGGTCGCCGAGCGCTTGAACGAAGAAGGCCCGCAGGCCCTGTGGCTGACCACGCGTGGCAACTTCGCGCGTCAGCACGCGCGTGCGTTGGCCGCCAATGGCCGGCACGCGGCAGCGCTGCCGGTGTTCGAACTGGCGGTGCAGCGCGCAGCCGCAGTGCTGCAAGAGGGCGACACGGAAGTCGCCCGCCAGGACCTGGCCACACTGCAAGCGGAGCAAGCGCAGAGCGCGTCGTCTGCGTCCGCCGCGGCGTCGGCTTAGCGGCTGGCAGCGCGACGTTTCAGCTCGTGGGGGCGGCGACCGCAAGCATGAACTCGTCCAGGGTCAGGTAGCCCTTCTTGTCCTTGTCGATATCGTCGAAGCGCGCGGCCACGCTGGGCAGCATCTCGGCTTCGGCACGGCTCAGCTTGCCGTCCTTGTTGATGTCGGCGCGCCTGAACGCGGCTACGATCGCCGATTTGTCCTTGGCGGCCGCATCGGTGGCGGGGGGCTGCATCTGCGCCCGTGCGCCGAGCGACAGGCCGAACATCAGGCTGGCGGCAGCGGCGCTCAACGCGTGGGTCTTGAGCGGGTGCATGGTGGGCTCCGGGCAGTGTCAGAGAGCCTGCATTGCATGCGCTTGCACCTGCCCGCGCCATGCCTTCAGCGCCGCGCCTTCACGGCGTTGCTGAGCACATCCAGCACCGTCAATGAATCGGGCCAGCCGATGCACGCGTCGGTGATGCTCTGGCCGTAGGCCAGCTTCAAAGGGTCGTCCTTGCCGGCGCTGAACTTCTGCGCCCCGGCGACGAGGTGGCTCTCGACCATCACACCGAAGATGCATCGGTTGCCCGCCTTCATCTGCGCCGCCACGTCGCGCGCTACGTCGACCTGGCGCTCGTGCTGCTTGCTGCTGTTGGCGTGGCTGCAGTCGACCATCAGCGTGCACTCGAGCTTGGCGGCTTCGATCTCCTTGCAGGCCGCCGCCACGTGCGCCGCGTCGTAGTTCGGCGCCTTGCCGCCCCGCAGGATCACGTGGCAGTCCGGGTTGCCGCGCGTCTCGACAATCGCCACCTGCCCGTTCTTGTGCACCGACAGAAAGTGGTGCGGCCGCGCCGCCGCCTGGATTGCGTCGATGGCGATGCGGATGTTGCCGTCGGTGCCGTTCTTGAAGCCGATCGGCGCGGACAGGCCCGACGCCAGCTCGCGGTGCACCTGGCTCTCGGTCGTGCGCGCGCCGATGGCGCCCCACGAGATCAGGTCGCCCAGGTACTGCGGCGAGATCACGTCCAGGAACTCGCTGCCCGCCGGCATGCCGATGCGGTTGATCTCGAGCAGCAGTTGCCGGCCCATTCGCAGGCCTTCATCGATGCGGTAGGTCTCGTCGAGGTACGGGTCGTTGATCAGGCCCTTCCAGCCGACGGTCGTGCGCGGCTTCTCGAAGTACACGCGCATCACGATCTCCAGAGTGTCCTTGTACTTGTCGCGCTCGGCCTTCAGCTTGCGCGCGTACTCGAGCGCGGCAGCCGGGTCGTGAATGGAGCACGGGCCCATGACGACGAGCAGCCGGTCTTCCTTGCGCTGCATGATGTTGCGGATGCGCGCGCGCGTGTCGCCGATCAGCGCTTCCACCGGCGTGCCGGCAATCGGGAAGAAACGGATCAGGTGCTCGGGTGGCGGCAGCGGCATCACGTCCTTGATCCTCTCGTCGTCGGTGCGGCTGGTGCGTTCGGTGTGCGCATACCAACCGTCGCTGGCGTTGTTCGTTGAGGCAGTCATGGCATGGGCTCCTGAAGGGTGCGTGATTCGCGAATGTCGAAAAAAAACCGCCGGGGGTGAGCCCGGCGGTTTTCGGAGATTCGTTTGGCGCTTTACTTGGCGTGTGCGCTGGCCTCTCCGGCCGCAGGGCGGTGGGAGCTCCAAAAATACGCAAAAGTGGTCACGCGAAAATGCATGAGTGTGAATGTAGCACGCGGCCGGCGACGCGGGGTCATCCTTGGCTCACCCTTCAGTCAAGCTGCGCCGCAACCAGCCCCGTGTGACCGACCAGTCACGCTTGACGGTCGCGAGCGACAAGTCCATTGCCTCGGCGATCTCTTCGAACTCCAGCCCGCCGAAGAAGCGCAGCTCGACCACCTTCGCTGCCCGCGCATCGACCGCCTCGAACGCCAGCAGCGCCTCGTGCACGCGCAGCAGCTCGGGCTCCTGGCCCGTGCCGGCCACCGGCAGCGCGTCGGTCAGCGTCACCATCACGGCGTCGCGCTTGTCGGCCTGTTTACCGCGCGCGTGGCTCACCAGAATGCGCCGCATCATGGTCGACGCCACGGCCAGGAAGTGGCTGCGGCTTTACCACTGCGTGCGGGTCTGCGCGGCCAGCGCGAACCAGGCTTCATGGGCCAGCGCCGTGGCGCTGAGCGTGTGGCCCGGCGACTCGCGCCGCAGCCGTGCCGAGGCAATGCGCCGCAGCTCGTCATACAGCAATGCGAACAATTCGTTGGCCGCCTCCGGCGAGCCTGCGTCGAGTTGGCCCAGCCACTGCGTCACGTTCAACACGCGGGAGGTCATGCGCCGCATTGTGATGGCGCCAAACCGGTTGCCCACGCCCCGCGAACGCAGGGCGTGGGCGGTGAATGAGCCGTTTGGCCGCGAAACTTCGCGCAAGATCAAGAGCCATGACGACGAAGCCCCCACCCCAGCCCAGACCGCCCCGCCCGCGCCCGCTCCTGACCCCCGCCGACTGGGCCCGGGCGCGCGCTCTTCGAGCTGGCCTGCGGCCTGCCGCCCGCCGAGCGCGAGGCCTTCGTGCGCGACTCGGGCGACACCAGCGCGGTGCGCGCCGAGGTGCTGGCGCTGCTGCTGCACAGCACCGATGCAGCGGATGCGGCCGATGCGGCCGATCCCAGCTCGGCCGCTGCTGCGCTCCTTGACACGCCGGTCGCACATCGGCTCCTGCCCGCGCCGCGCGAGGGTTCGCGCCTCGGCCCGTGGCAGCTCGAAGCCCTGCTCGGCAGCGGCGGCATGGGCGACGTGTACCGCGCACGCCGTGCCGACGGCGCCTACGCCGGTGCGGCCGCCGTGAAGATCCTCAAGCGCGGCATGGACAGCGTGGCCGTGCTGCAGCGCTTCGCGCTCAAACAGCAGGCCCTGGCCACGCTGAACCACCCGCACATCGCGCGGCTCTTCGATGCCGGCCTCACGCCCGACGGCCTGCCGTATTTCGTGATGGAACTCGTCGACGGCCAGGCCATCGACCGCGCCTGCGACTCCCTGCCGCTGACTGCGCGGCTGCGCCTGTTCCTGCAACTGGCCGACGCGGTGGCGCACGCGCACCGCAACCTGCTGGTGCACCGAGACCTGAAGCCCGGCAACGTGCTCGTGACCAGCGACGGGCAGGTCAAGCTGCTCGACTTCGGCATCGCCAAGGCGCTCGACGTCGACGACGCGGCCGACATCACCATCGGCACGCAGCGCCCGTTCACCCCGAGCCACGCCAGCCCCGAGCAAGTGCGCGGCGAACTCGTCAGCACGGCCACCGATATCTACTCGCTCGGCGTGCTGCTCTACCAGATGCTGACCGGCCAGCGCCCATATGGCCGCAGCGCCACCAGCGCCGCCGAGGCGGCGCGTGCGGTGCTCGAAGAGGCACCGACCCGGCCGAGCAGCCTGTCGCCCGCGAGCGTCGACGACCGCACCTGGCTCGCCCACCGCAACAAGCTGCGCGGAGACCTCGACAACATCCTGCTGAAGGCGCTCGAGAAAACGGTGGTGCAGCGTTACGCCAACGTCGACGGCCTGGCCGCCGACGTGACTGCGTACCTGAACGGCTACCCCGTCAGCGCGCGCGCGCCGACGCGCCGCTACGTCGCTGCGAAGTTCGTGGCCCGCCACCGCGTTGCCGTCGCTGCCGCGAGCGCCGGCCTGTGCATGGTCGTGGGCCTGTCGGTGGTGACCTTGCTCAGTGCCGCGCAGGCACGCATGGCACTGAGCGAATCGCGCCGGCTCGCCGCTGTGATGGTGTTCGACGTGAACGACGCCTTGCAAAGCGGCGTGCTCGCGGGACGCCAGGCCCTGGCCAAGACCGCGAGCGGCTTCTTCGCCGGCCAGTTGAGCGACGGCGAGCGCTCGCCAGCCACGCTGCTGGTCAGCGGCCAGACGCTGTACCGGCTGGCGGAAGTGGAAGGCGGCGTCGGCAACGCCAACCTGGGCAACACCGGCACCGCCGAGCGCCACTACGCGCAGGCGCTCACCGTGCTCGCGCAGGTGCCCAACAGCAGCGCCGAAGCCCCCGAGGCCTGGCGCGAGCGCGCGGCCGTGCACCTGGCCGTGTCCGAGCTGCGCGGCGCCGGCGGCGATGCACAGGCCGCACTGCGCGAATTGACCGAAGGGCAGGCCGATGTCGAGCACGGCCTGCAGCTCGCACCCGGCCACCTCAAGCTGGGCACGGCGCGCTGCAACCTGCTGATGCACTCGATGGACGTGATGTACAACCAGAACGGCCCGGCCCACCTCGGCAACCTGCCCGAGGCTCTCGGGCGCGGCACGCAGGCCCTGACCTGTGCGCGCGACAACCTGGCCCGGCGCGCCGGCAACCTGAACAGCCAGCAATTGCTCAGCGCCGTGCTGGTGCGCCAGGCCCTGCTCGAACTGCACGCCGGCCACCAGGAAGCCGCCGTCACGCTGGCACGCGACAACGTCGCGGTGCTCGAAGCCGCTGCCGGCGCCGCGCCGAACGACGACTGGACCGACTTCCTCATCGACGCCCACGGTGCACTGGGCTACGCCTTGCAACAACGCTCGGACGACCCCGAAGCCTTCGACGCACTGGCCCGCTCGACCAGCATCGCCCGGCGCCAATGGCAGGCCGACCGCGCCGACCGCCGTGCCCGCGGCACGTTCGCCTCGGTCAGCTACACGCTGGGCGATTCGCACCTGACGGCCGGCCACCTGGGCGCCGCCGCAACCGCGTGCGGTGACGCTGCCGACGCCCTTCGTGGCGGCGTGCTCACCGACGCGCGGCCGACCGAGGTGCGCGCCTACCTGTCGGCGCAACGCTGCGTGCTGCAGGCCAACACCGCAGCGCAGCCGGCAATCGACGCGGCCGTCAGCGAAGCTCGTGCCCTCAGCGCTCGGTTGCCCTCGCAAGGCGATGAACAACTGCCCTGGGCCGAGCTGCGCCTGATGCAGCTCAAAGGTTGGCAACGCGCGGGCCAGGACGGGCGCGCCTTCCGCGAGGCCCAATCGGTACTCGCCGACGCGGCCCGTTGGGAGCAAGCCACCCCCGGCAGCGCCGAACACGCCACCAGCGCAGCCGCCTTGCGCCACAGCGCCGCCGCGCTGCCCTGGCGCCGGATGCAGCCCGCCGACGAAGCGCTGCGCTGCAGCTGGGCGCTGGCGGCGGCCCAGGCGTTCGACAAGCTGGCAGCGAGCCACCAGCTCGACGCCAGCTACACCGCGACAGCCAAAGCGGCGCAAGACAGCGCGCGTCGCTGCGCGGCCGCAGGTTGACTGTGTTTTCCCAAGAAGTTGTTCACCCGAGGCGAAGGAAGATGGAGGTTCTCAAGCCGGCCAAGCTGCCTCAGAAACTCGAATGAACATTCACACGAATGCCTCCATGGCGCCGCGAGGGCGAGCGCATATGGTGCGCGAGATCGACCACATCGGGCTCAAGCCTGCGGCGCTGTTGCCCTGCTGCCCAGGGCCTGTGCCGAGGCGTGGCATGGTCGGCTCGCCAGACCATGCCAGCGACTTCATCTGCCAGTCCTGACGCGGCCGCAGGTGGCATTCTTTGCTGCCCAGTGACCCTTATCGCGCGGCTTTCCCGCGTAACTGATCAAGGCACCGATGTTCGGGGCCGCAACCCTTCCCGGAGCCTTCTTCCATGAACCGTGCCCATCGTTCCACCCATTCCGCCCACCCGCTCATCCTCTCGGCCGGCTTCAGCCTGCTGGCAATGGCAGCTGCCACCACGCTCACCGCCTGTGGCGGTGGCGACGACGCGGTGGTCACGGCCACCGCCCCGGCCGCTGTGAACGTCACGCTCAGCGGCACCGCCGCCACCGGCGCGCCGATGGCGAACGCGCTCGTGACCGCCACCAACGCGAAGGGCGTGCAAGCCACGGTGCGCACCGGCACCGACGGCAAGTTCAGCCTCACTGTCGCCGATGCCGCGCCCTATGCGCTGAGCGTGACCGACGCGTCGGGCAAGGTCTGGTACTCGTTTGCCACGCAGGCCGGCGTGGCCAACATCACACCACTGACCACGCTGGCACTGCTCGACGCCAACGGCCAGAAGCCGCTCGCCGACCTGTTCAAGGCCTGGGCCAGCGCGGGCCTGAGCGCCGACGCGGTGCTGGCATCGGCCCGCAAGGTGAACGCCAACCTGCAGGCCTTGATGGCGGCGAACGGGCTCGATGCGAGCAAGCTCAACGTGTTCGCCGCACCCTTCGCCGCCGACCACACCGGCCTGGATGCCTTGCTCGACGCGATGCGCGTGTCGTTCAACTGCAGCGCCACGGCCTGCAGCCAGAGCATCCTCAGCCCGCAAGGCAGCGTGCTCGTCAGCTGGAACGGCAACATCGCGACCACCGGCATCACGCTCAGCTGGGCCGCGACCGACACCACCGGCACCGGCAGCTCGGGCACGCTCGTGGTCGGTGTGGGCAGCTGCAAGGCGCCGAAGGCCGGCACCTACTCGCTGGTCGTGCAAACGGTCGCGGCCGGCGTTGCCATCCCCGAGATCTGCATCGACGGGCTGCCCGACAAGCCAGCGTCGCAAGCCGACTTCTGCGGCGGCGCCGACATCAACGCGCAGCTGCCGGCGGGCGTCAGCATCAAGAGCTGCACGTACAGCGGCAACGTCGGCGCCATCACCGCGCAGATCACGACCCCGTTCCCGATCGACTACGCGGTTACCTACACCTTCGTCAAACATTGAGCGTTCAGCACCCCGGCCATCAGGCCAGGTGGGCCGCCGCGAGCAAGGCCTTCGTGTAGGGTTCGCGGGGCGCGTCGAACAGCGCCTGGGCTTCGCCTTCCTCGATCACCACGCCGTCCTTCATCACGATCACGCGGTGCGCCATCGCCCGCACCACGGCCAGGTCGTGGCTGATGAAGACATAGCTCATGCCGTAGCGGCGCTGCAGCTCGGCCAGCAGCGCCAGCACCTGCTGCTGCACCGACACGTCCAGCGCGGAGGTGGGCTCGTCGAGCACCAGCACCTCGGGGCGCAGCACCACCGCGCGGGCAATCGAGATGCGCTGGCGCTGCCCGCCCGAGAACTCGTGCGGGTAGCGGTTGAGCACACCGGCCACGCCCTTGGCCTCGCTCAAGCCCACCTCGTCGAGCATGGCCAGCACCAGCCTTTCGCGTTCGGCATCAGACAACTCGGGCTGATGCAACGCCAGACCTTCGCCCACGATCTGCCCGACCGTCATGCGCGGGCTGAGTGACGCGAACGGGTCCTGGAACACCACCTGCATGCGCTTGCGCATCGCGCGCAGCGTTGCGCGGTCGGCGTTGTCGATGCGCTCGCCTTCGACCGCGACCGACCCGTCGGCGATGGGCTGCAGCGCCAGCAATGCCATGCCCAGCGTCGTCTTGCCCGAACCCGACTCGCCGACGATTCCCAGCGTCTCGCCGCGCCGCAGCTGCAGCGTGGCCGAGCGCACCGCGTTGAACTCGCGCTTCTTGAACCAGCCCAGCGACACGCCGAAGCTCACGCGAACATCGCGCGCTTCCACCACCACCGGCGCGTCGAGTGCTACGGCCTGCACCACGCGCTGCGGCCGGCTCGCCAACAGCTTCTTCGTGTACGCGTGCCTTGGTTCGGCGAACACGGTGGCCGTGTCGCCGAGTTCCACCAGCACGCCGCGCTCCATCACGCCCACGCGGTGGGTGAAGCGGCGCACCAGGTTCAGGTCGTGGGTGATGAAGAGCAGCGCCATGCCCATCTCGCGTTGCAGCTCGTCGAGCAGCGCAAGGATCTGCGCCTGGATCGTCACGTCGAGCGCAGTCGTCGGCTCGTCGCAGATCAGCAGCTTGGGCCGGCAGGCCAGCGCCATCGCGATCATCGCGCGCTGGCGCTGCCCGCCCGACAGCTCGTGGGGGTATGAATCGATGCGCCGTTCCGGCTCGGGGATGCCGGTGCGCACGAGCAGCTCGATGGCCCTTGCGCGCGCCGCGTTCTTGCGCAGGCCTTCGTGCAGCTCGAGTACTTCGCCGATCTGGTTGCCCACGGTGTAGAGCGGGTTCAACGCCGTCATCGGCTCCTGGAAGATCATCGCGACCTCCGAGCCGCGCAGGCCGCGCATCTCGCGCTCCGACTTCTTCAGCAGGTCTTCGCCGTTGAAGCGGATCGCACCGCTCGTGGTGGCCGCATCGACGAGCCGCAACACCGACAGCGCCGTGATCGACTTGCCCGAGCCCGACTCGCCCACCAGCGCGAACTTCTCTCCGGGCGCGATGCTGAACGACACGCCGTTGACCACGGTGCTGGCGCCGAAGCGCACGGTCAGGTGGTCGATATCGAGCAGGGGTTGGATCATGGCGTTGTTCATGATTTGCGCGTGTCAAACGCATCGCGCAGCGCATCGCCGATGAAGGTCAGCAGCAGCAGCGTGATCACCAGCACGGCGAAGGTCGGGAAGATGATCCACCACGAGTCGAGGTTCGCCTTGCCTTGCTTGACCAGGTCGCCGAGCGAGGGCACCGAGGGCGGAACGCCCAGGCCGAGGAAGTCGAGCGCCACGAGCGACAGGATCGCCCCGCTCATGCGGAACGGCAGGAAGGTGATGACCGGCGTCAGCGAGTTCGGCAGCACGTGGCGCCAGATGATCTGCAGGCTGGACAGGCCCAGAGCGCGCCCCGCCTTCACGAATTCGAGCCCCCGGTTGCGCAGGAATTCGGCGCGCACGTAGTCGGACAAGCCGATCCACCCGAACAGCGACAGCAGCACCAGCAGCAAGCCGAGCGACGGCTCGAAGATCGACGCGAAGATGATCAGCAGGTACAGCTCGGGGATCGAGCCCCAGATCTCGATCAGCCGCTGCAGCGTCAGGTCGATGCGGCCGCCGAAGTAGCCCTGGATGGCGCCCGCCGCCACCGCGATAACCGTGCCCACGAAGGTCAGCGCCAGCCCGAACAGAATGCTCACCCGAAAGCCGTAGAGCAGCCGCGCGAGCATGTCCTGCCCCAGGCTGTCGGTGCCGAGCCAGTTCTTCGCACTCGGCCTCGCGGGGTTCGCCTCTTTCTGGAAGTAGTCGGTCGACGTGGCCGAATGCGGGTTGATCGTCAGCAGACGCCAGTTGCCGGGCTTCTGGAATTGCGCGGCGATGAACGGGTCTTTCCAGTCGGTGGGGGTTGCGAAGTCGCCGCCGTAAGCGGTCTCGGGCGGGTTGCTGAAGACCGGGAACGACCAGCGGCCTTCATAGCGCGCGATCAGCGGCCGGTCGTTGCTGACGAGTTCGGCCACCGCGCTGAGCATGAGCAGCGCCACCATGATCCAGAGCGAGCCATAGCCGATGCGGTTGCGCTTGAAGCGCGCCCAGGCGCGCTGGTTCGGTGACAGGCCCGGCGCGGGCGGCAGCGCGGCGCTCGGGCCTGCGGCTGTCACGGGGGTGTCGATCACGGCCGTCATTTCGCTGCACTCCCGAATTGCACGCGCGGGTCGACCACGACGTAGAGCATGTCGGACACGAGCTTGATGGCCAGGCCGATCAGCGTGAACAGGTACAGCGTGCCCAGCACCACCGGGTAGTCGCGCCGCACGATCGATTCGTACGACAGCAGGCCGAGGCCGTCGAGCGAGAACAGCGTCTCGATCAGGATCGAGCCGCCGAAGAACGCGAGCACGAATGCCGCCGGGAAGCCGGTGACGAGCGGGATCAGCGCGTTGCGGAAGATGTGCTTCCACAGCACGCGCTGCTGCGACAAGCCCTTGGCCCGCGCCACCAGCACGTACTGCTTGCGCATCTCTTCGATGAAGGTGTTCTTGGTCAGCAAGGTGACGATGGCGAAGCTCTCGATCACGTAGCACGTGAGGGGCAGCGCCAGGTGCCAGAAGTAGTCGCGCACACGCGCCGGCCAGGGCAGGTCGGCCCAGTTGTCGGAGGTCAGGCCACGCAACGGGAACACGTCGAAGAAGCTGCCGCCGGCGAACAGCACGATCAGGAACACGCCGAGCACGAAGCCCGGTATCGCAAAGCCCATCAGCACCAGCAGCGTGGTCGCCACGTCGAAGCGGGAGCCTTCGCGGACCGCCTTGGCGATTCCCAGCGGCACCGAGATCAGGTACGAGATCAGGAAGGCCCACAGGCCCAGGCTCATCGAGACCGGCAGCTTCTCCTTGATGAGCTGCCACACGTCCTTGTTGTGCAGGAAGCTGCGTCCCAGGTTGAACTGCGCGAAGTTCGACAGCATCTCGACATAGCGCACATGGGCCGGCTTGTCGAAGCCGTAGAGCTTCTTGAGCTCGGCGATCTGCTTGGCATCGCTGTCGCGGCCGGCCTTGTAGGCGTTGCCCTCGCCGCCGCCGCCCATGCGCGCCTCTGCCATGATCTGGTCGATCGGCCCGCCGGGCACGAACTGGATCACGACGAAGGTGAGCGTCAGCACGCCCAGCAAGGTGGGCAGCATCAGCGCGATGCGTTTGAGGATGTAGCTCAGCATGGGTCAGGGCCTCGGGGCAGTTTGCTTCATCCACCACGTGGTGATGGGCCAGGGCAGTTGCGGGTCGACGTCGGGTGCCAGGTCGGTGGTGAAGAAGCGCGGCATCACGGCCGGCATCTCGAACTTGTTCCAGTAAGCGATGGGCTCGTTGTCCTGGTACAGCTCGGGCACCTGCCAGTGGCTCCACATCACGATGCGGTCGAGCGCGCGGCAGGCGTCGCGGAAGGTCTCGAACGTGGTGGCGGCCGTCATCGCGGCCAGTGCATGGTCGGCCGCCGGGCTTTGCACACCGCGCGTGTTGTTGCTGCCCGGCTCCATCGCGGCCTTGCTGCCGTAGAGCGTCGTGAACTCGGCGCTCGAGGGTTGCGTGAAGCTGCCCTCGGCGATGGTGATCACGTCGAAGTTGAAGCCCTGTATGCGCGTGTCGTAGAGCGCGTAGTCGACGTTGCGCACCGAGAAGCGAATGCCGATCTTCGCCAGGTTCTGCGCCCAGGCCTTCAGGCGCGCATCGTTCACGCTGTCGCCGGGTGCGAGGTACTCGAACTCGAAGGCCTCGCCCTTGGCATTGCGCAACTGGCCGTCGGCCGCCAGTTGCCAGCCTGCGGCCTGGAGCAGGCTGCGCGCCTTGAGCAGGTTGCTGCGCAGCGCAGCGGCGTCGGTGTTCGAGGGTGCGATGAATGCGGGGCCGAACACTGCCGGTGGCAGCGCGCTGCGAAAGGGCTCCAGCAAGCGCAGCTCGCCGGGCGAGGGCAGGCCCACGGCGGCGTATTCGGAGTTGTTGAATGCACTGTTCGCGCGCTTGAACAGGCCGTAGCGATTCGTCTGCTCGAAATCGTAGGCCAGCGCCAGCGCCTCACGCACCCGGATGTCCTGGAACAGCGGGCGGCGCAGGTTGAAGTGGTACGACTGCAGGCCCTGGCCGGTGCCGAAGGTCAGGCGCTTCTTGACGATCTGGCCGCTCGTCCACTTGCTGCCCGTCATCTGGCGCATCCAGATGCGCGCGCCGTAGACCCTTGTCACGTCGAACTCGCCGGCCTTCAGCGCCTCGGTGGCCACGTCTTCGTCCTGGTAGTAGCGGTAGACGACGCGGTCGAAGTTGAACATGCCGCGCCGCTCGGGCAGGTCGCGTGCCCAGTAGGCGGGGTTTCGCTTGAACTCGATGCGCCGGCCCGAATCGGCCAGCGCGATGGTGTAGGGGCCGGTGGTCAGCGGCTGCTCGTCGCGGATCTCGTCGAAGCGCGTGTGCGTACCGTCGGGTTTCAGGCCCCAGGTGTGCGAGAAGATGAACATCAGACCGACCTTGAAGACGGCGTCGCTGCTGCGCTCCTTGAAGTCGAAGCGGATCGTGCGCGCATCGAGCACGGTGGCCGACGCCACGGCGGCGAGCGGGCCGCTGTAGTAAGGGTGCGCGTAGGGGCCGGTCTGCGAATCGAAGCTGTACTTCACGTCGGCGGCGGTCAGCGCATCGCCGTTGCTGAAGCGTGCCAGCGGGTTCAGGCGGAAGGTCACGCCCGACAGGTCGGGCGAAACAGTCAGGCTCTCGGCCAGCAAGCCGTACATCGTGCGCGGCTCGTCGGCGCTGAGCACCATCAGCCCCTCGGTCATGAAGATGCCCATGCCGGCCGGCGCGTTGCCCAGCAGAGTGAAGGTGTTGAACTTGTCGAAGCTGCTGCGCCGGTCGGGGTTGCGCAGGTACAGCGTGCCTCCCTTGGGCGCGGCCGGGTTCACGTAGTCGAAGTGATCGAAGCCGGGGGCGTACTTCGCATTCCCATACGCGGCGAAACTGTGTGACCAGTTCAATGGCGCTGCGGTCGTGGCGGCGGCCACCGGTGCGGGTACAGCCGGCGCGCCCGGCGTGGGCGAGGGCACCGCGCCGGCCCAGGCCGCCACGGCTGCAAGCCATGCGGTTGCCAGCCGGGCGGCAAGCGTCGCGTCAACGCGCCGGCGCATCGCGGAGCCACCAGGTGATGAGCGGCCACGGGCCTTGGGCGACGGCGTCGAGCGGGCTGTCGACCGAGAAGTACAGCGGCCGCACCTCGGGCATGCCGAACTTGTTCCAGTAGCTCGCCGCCTCCGAGGCGACGTATAGCTCAGGCACTTGCCAGTGGCTCCACATGATCACCCGGTCGAGCGCGCGGGCGCCGGCTCGCAGCTCGTCCAGCGTCGTGGCGCGGCTCATCACGTCGATCAGCTTGTCGACCGCCGTGCTCTTCACGCCGCGGAAGTTGTTGTTGCCTTGCTCGTCGGCCGCTTTGCTGCCGTAGAGCTGCGCCAGGTCGTTGGGCTTGGGCAAGGTGAAGCGGCCTTCGACGATGGTGATGGTGTCGAAGTCGTAGCTCTCGAGCCGCCTGCGGTAGAGCGCGAAGTCGACTGCGCGCGGCTTGATCGTGATGCCCAACTTCTTCAGGTTGCCTTCCCAGTCGGCCAGACGTGCGCTGCTGCCGGGCTCCAGGTACTCGAACTCGAACGCCTCGCCTTTCGCGTTGCGCAGCTTGCCGTCTGCTGCGAGCTTCCAGCCGGCCTGCTCCAGCAGCGCGCGGGCCTTGAGCAGGTTGGCACGCAAGCGGCCGGCTTCACCGCCGGTGTCGGGCGCCACATAGGCCGGGCCGAACACCTCGGCCGGGAGTTGCGCGCGGAACGGTTCCAGCAGCTTCAACTCGTCCGCCGACGGCGGCCCGGTGGCGGCGAACTCCGAGTTGTTGAATGCGCTGTTCGCGCGCTTGAACATGCGAAAGCGGTTGTTGAGGGTGTCGAAGTCGTAGGTCAGGCCCAGCGCTTCACGCACGCGAATGTCCTGGAACCAGGGGCGGCGCAGGTTTAGGTCGTAAGCCTGCAGCATCTGGCCGAAACTGGTCTGGAACAGCTCCTTGCGGATGCGGCCATCGTCCCACTTCGGGCCCTTGTGCTGGCGCGCCCAGGTGCGCGCACCGAGAACGCGAATGAGGTCGAACTCGCCGGCCTTGAAGGCTTCGGTGGCCACCACGTCGTCCTTGTAGAAGCGGTAGACGACCTTGTCGAAGTTGAAGAAGCCGCGGCGCAGTGGCAGGTCGCGCGCCCAATAGTCGGGGTTGCGCACGAACTCGATGCGCCGGGGCATGTCGACGGCGCCGATGGTGTACGGGCCACTGGTGATGGGCAGCTCGGTCACGACCTCGTCGAAGCGCTTGGGTTTGCCATCGGCGCCCAGGCCCCATTTGCGCGAGAAGATGTACAGCTCGGTACCGAGGGTGAACAGCGTGTCGGTGCTGCGGTCTTTCAGGTCGAAGCGGATGGTGCGCTCGTCGAGCACGACCGCGCGTTCCACGCCGCCCATCGCGGTCGCGAACGACGGCGCCACCTGCGCGCTGGTCAAGGTGTCGAAGCTGTGCTTCACGTCGGCGGCGAGCACCGGGCTGCCGTCGTAGAAGCGCGCCTTCGGGTTCAGGCGGAAGGTGATGCTGCTCTTGTCGGGCGCCACGAGCATGGCCTCGGCGAGCAGGCCGTACATGGTCTGCGGCTCGTCGGCGCTCAGCAGCGCGAGTGTCTCCAACATGAAAATGTTGATGCCCGCCGGCGCGTTGCCCTTGACCGTGAAGTAATTGAACTTGTCGAAGCTGGTGCGCCGGTCGGGGTTCTTCAGGTAGAGCGTGCCGCGCTTCGGCGCGTCGGGGTTCGCGTACGCGAAGTGGGTGAACGCAAGCCCGTACTTTGGCGGGCCGAACGCGGCGTAGGCGTGCGTCCAGGCGGCGCCTGCCGAAGGCAGTGCGGCGTCGGCGCGGCTTGCTGCCGGCGCAGGTGAAGAGGCAGGGGCAAGGGCAGGGGCAAGAGAGGGAGAAGGGGCCGTCGTGATGGCGCTGGACGCAAGGCTCGTGGCCCACACCAGCACCAGCGCGGCCAGCCCGCCACGCAGGTGCGCGCGGCGGCGGTCGGTGCTCGTGTGCATGGCGCGCATGCTAAGGCACGGGGCGGCTGCGCTGGCGTGGCCCGCACTCCCTCAGAGCTTCGCCGGCGTCTTCAGCAGCGCGTCGCAGCGCGCGCGGTTCGGCTCGGTGGTGTCGAGCGCGGCGCACACGGCATCGAGCTGCGCCTGCAGGCGGGCCAACGTGGCCTGGTGGGTGCCGCCCTTGTTCCACGCCTGCAACTGGCTGCCCACGCGCTGCAGCGAGCGGCCGCTGCGCTCGTAGAAGGCATCCGGTGCCTTGGCCGCTTCGGTGAAGAGCTGGCCCGCCGTGCGCTCGATGCGCGCCTCGTCGCCAGGCGCCATCTCGACCAGCGCCTTCACGTGCGCAGCGCCCCATTGCAGCCGTGTGGCCGGGCCTTCGCTCGCGGCGAACGCCTGTTCCGACCAGCGCAAGGCCTCGGCCCTGTCGCCGCGCTTCTTCGCATTGCCGGCAAGCCCGCTCATCAGGTAGTACGGCGAGTGGCTCTTGGCGAGGCTGGCCTTGAGCAGCACATCCGACTCGGCCACCAGCCCGCTCGCTGCGAGCAGGTAGGCCGCCGACGGGATCACCGCCTGCCGTTCGTAGCCGTCGGTCGTCTCGACGTCGATGCGGGCGACCTGTGCGCGCAGGTCGGCCAGCAGCGCCGGCGGCAGCTTCGGTGTGGCCTTCTCCGGCGCGTCGAGCGCGGCAAGGTCGATGCGCGCGCCGAGTGCACCGAGCCGGTCGGCGCGCGACAGCGAGGTGTCGGCCTCGAACCGCACCAGCGCCGCATCGAAGGCTTGCACCACGCGCTGGCGCAATGGCGTTCCCTTCGCGCTGACAGCGTGCACGATGTCGGTCGGGTTGCCGGCCAGCACGTCGAAGAGTGCGCGCGCCGCAGTCGCATCGGCCAGCAGCGCCAGCACGGTGGGCGCGGCGGTGGGGTCGGGTTTCGCAGATGACTTGTCGCCGGCCCCAGCCAGGGCCTTCAGGCGCAGGCGCATGGCCACAGCGGCCGGCTCGCGCGGGGCGGCGGCGGCCAGTTGCGCCAGCAGTGCCGGCAGGCCGCCCTTGGGCACGAGCGGCGTCTCGGCAGCGTCCCATGAGTAGAACGCGAGCAGCCGCCAGTCGGCCGGCGTCAACCCCTGGCCGCCGGCGCGCACCTGATCGACCAGCTCTTTCACCGGGCGCCTGGCGTTCATGCCGAGTGTCAACACCTCGGTGTAGGCAGCCGGGTCGACCTCGCCCGGCAGGCGCGTCAACTCGGTGCCCTGGGCGCTGAACAGCAGCATGGTCGGGTAGCCGCTCACGTGGAAGCGCGCACCGAGCTTCTGCGCGCCGGGGCTGTCGCCGTCCACGTAGACCGGCACGAAGCCCTTCGAGCGCTCGATGAAGTCGGCGCGGTTGAACAGCGTCGCCTTCACCTGGTTGCACGGCGGGCACCACTTGGCGCCCCAGTACAGGAACACGGGCTTCGATTCGGCCTTCGCCTGCGCGAAGGCGGCGTCCACGTCGGCGTTGCTGCTCGCGTTCTTCCACGCGATGCCTTCGCCCGCGCACGCCGCGCCGGTGGCCAGCGCGAGGCTCGCAATGCAGCCGACGACGCGGCCGGCGACACGGCCTGGAACGGGTGCGAAGCGGGGGTGGTGGCGCGTCATGCTGCGGTCCTCGGTCGAACGATGTTGTGCCAGTATGGCGCGATCAATCCACCGGCGCCGGCGCCTCGCGTACCGCGAGCGCCGGGCGCGACGCCGAGAACTGCGCCAGCGCCACACCGGCCAGCGTGAGCGCGGCGCCGGCGAGCTTGATACCGGAGTAGCGCTCGCCGGTGGCGAGCCACGCCACCAGGCCGGCCACCGGCGGCATCAGGTACATGAGCGGTGCACTGCGGGCCACGCCGCGCACCGCATTCACCCAGCCCCAAACCAGCCAGCCGAGAAAGGCCGACAGCAGCACTGAGTAGGCGAGGCCGAGCCAGATCAGCGGCCCCTGGCTCGCCCACGCCACCTGCAGGCCGGCGGGCGCGCTCAGCAGCACCACCGGGACGCTGGCCAGCAGCGTGGCGTAGGTCATCACCACCACGCCGCCATGGCGCTCGATCAGCGGCTTCGAGGCCACGGTGTAGTACGAGAAGAACGCTGCGGCGACCACCAGCACCGCGTCACCGCCACTGGCCTGCCAGTGCCCGCCGAAGAGCTTGTCGGACAGGAAGATCAGCACCCCCGCGCAGGCCACGGCCACGCCCGCCACCTGCCCGCGCGTGAGCTGCTCCAGGCCGTAGAAGCGCAGGATCAGCAGCGTGAAAACCGGCCCGCAGGCGAGGATCAGCGAACTCGAAAATGCGGTGGACCAGTGGATGCCGAAGGTCACCAGGCCCACATGCAGCAGGTGCCCCGCCAGGCCCAGCCGCAGCAGCGCCCAGCCATCGGCGCGCGACACGCGCGGCCACGCCGAACCGTAGCGCCACAGCAGCAGCGCCGCCGCGGCGACCGGCATGATCAGGTAGCGTGCGAACAGAAAGCCTCCCGGCGTGAGCACCGGGAACAGCTGCTTCTGCACGCTGAAGTTTCCGCCCCACACCAGCACCATCACGAGCGCAGACCACAACGCGTTCCTCGCTTCGTGGGGGGAGTGTCTGGGGAGCAACGGGTCCGGGTGCATCGGCGATAAGTCAGGGCTCTTCGGTTTGATCAGTGTCGCCCAGCAGGCCCTGGCTGTCTTCGAGGCGCCAGCCGGGCAGCGGTGCGGCGCGGGCCAGCGCCATCCACAGGTCGAAGGGCAGGTGCATCGCGCGGCGGGGTGCGGGGCGCGCCACGTTGAGCGCGGTGTCGGTGGCGAACAGCACGCCGCACTCGGGCGGCACCTCGTCGGCGCGCGCGATGCCGGCGCGCAGCACATACCAGCACTCGCTGCCCAGCTGCAGGTAGGCAGCGCGCTTGGCCGGGTTGCGCAGGTCGGCGAGCAAGTCGGAGCGCCGCACCTTCACCTCGTGCACCACCGGCTGCAGATAGGCCTCGACGCTGGTGTGGCGGATCGAGAACACGTCGGGCATGGCCATGACCCAGCGCCCGCCGCCGCCGGGCTCGCCAGCCACCACCGCATCGGCCACCTTCGCGCGCACGCTCAAGCCGCGCCATGCAATACGGCCGGCGCGTGTCATCTCGCGGGCCACGCGCTCGACCAGCGCCTCGTGCGCATCACGGCGTGCGCGGTTGCGCCGCAGCGCGCTTGCGAGCAGCGCCACGCCGGCATCGCTGACGCGCAGGGTCTCGTGGCCCGCGGGTTGGCGCACGCGTTCCAGCAGCCCGGCCGCGAGCAATTCGATCTCCACCGCATCGAGACACGGCCAACCGGCCGAGCGGTACACGTCGTGCAGACGGCGCCGGTGCGAGATCGGCAGCAGCGGCAGCAGCGGCAGCAGGTGCGGCGCGGGGGCAGAGGGAGCCATGGTGCCAAGGGTAGCGCGGCATCGCCTGGCGACGCAGAGCGATACTGCGGCGCACGCGTCTGCACAGCGGCCGGCACCCGGCCCTTCGCCTGGTTCACCCAGTTCACCCGAGCTCACCCGAGGACAGCCCATCGCACCCGACCACGCCGCGTGGCGCCGCGAGTTCATGCGCCGCCTGCGCACGCGCACCGTGGCGAAGATGCTCGCCACGGTGCTGGGCATCGGCGCCTTCTTCGTCGCCTACTTCTGGGTGCTGCGCCACCCCTTCAGCCCGCCGGTGCTGATGCCCGTGACGGCACTCGACCGCCTCGTGGGCTTCGAGCCGGCGTTCCTGCCGCTGTACTTCTCGCTCTGGTTCTACGTGTCCATCGCACCCGCGCTGCTGGCCTCGGGGCGCGAACTGGCAGGCTACGGCGCGGCGACCGGCGCCATCAGCGCAATCGGCTTCGGCGTGTTCATGCTCTGGCCTACGGCCGCGCCGCCGTTCGCGCCCACCGGGCCGGTGCCGGACGGCATGCAGTTCCTGAGGGACGTGGACCTGGCAGCCAACGCCTGCCCGTCGTTGCATGTGGCGTTCGCGGTGTTCACCGCGTTATGGCTGGCATGCATTCTTCGCGAGATGCGCACGGGCGCGCTGCTGCATGGCCTGAACGTGCTGTGGTGCGCCGGCATCCTGTACTCGACGCTGGCCACGCGCCAGCACGTGCTGCTCGACGTGCTGGCCGGCGCCTTGCTCGGCGCGGCCGTCGCGTGGGTGCACATGCGCTGGCAGCTGGCCCCGCGCGTCAGCCCGGCCGCTTCGCGGGCTTGACCGCACCGCAGTCGGCACCCAGCCACTTGCCACTGCCTTCCATCGTCGTCTGCACCGCCTTGCCGTTCGCCGTGGTGGTGCTCACCATCTTCATCGCGTAGGCCGTTGCGCTCTGGAACGTCATCGTCATCTCGCCGGTCGAGGGGGGCGGGCCATCGCAGGTCAGCTTCAGCACCACCGTGGTGGCGGTGCGCGAGGCCAGGACCTGCTTGCAGTCGGCCCGGCCGCTGCTGAAGTCTTCGCGTTCGATGCTTTCCGGCGTGACGCAGGCCTTGATGGCGGTGGCGCCGCCTGCGCCGCTGCCCACACCGCGCTTGGCCATCATGCCCTCGACCATCTTGCGCTGCTCGGGCGGCATCTGGGCCAACTCGGCGGCCATCTTGTCCTGCGCGGCGGCCATTTCGCCGCTCGCAGCACCGCCGATGTTCATCGTGTATTCCCACAGGCCCGGTTTGGGCTTGGTGGTCTGGGCGTTTGCCGGCGCGGCGCTGAATGCGGTGGACGCGGTACAAAGCGCCGCGAGGGCAAGATGGGTGGCAACGTTCATGGTCGGTCCGCAGGGGTGGAAGAGCAAAAATCTTACCCGGTGCGGGCGGTGAGGGGCATCCCTCGCAACAACCCGCCTGACCGGCTGGCAGCAAGTTTGTCGTTAGCATCCATGCCCTCGACAGCCCACCCTTTTACCCTGCGACGGAGCCCCACGCCATGACCCTGCCGCTCACCCGACCCCTCGCCGCGCTGTGCCTTGCCGCGGTTTCGGCACTCGCCACGATGCTCGCCTCGGCCGCCGACGAACCCAAGTTGCTCAACATCTACAACTGGTCCGACTACATCGCCGACGACACGATCAAGAACTTCGAGAAAGAGACCGGCATCAAGGTCAACTACGACAACTACGACACCAACGAGGTGCTGCACGCCAAGCTCGTGGCGGGCAAGACCGGCTACGACATCGTGGTGCCCGGCGCGCACTTCGCGAAGACGCAGATCGAAGGCGGCCTGCTGCAAAAGCTCGATCGCAGCAAGCTGAGCAACTGGGGCAACCTCGACAAGGGCCTGCTCGAACAGATGGCCACGGTCGACCCGGGCAACCAGTACCTCGTCGACTGGTTGTGGGGCTATGTCACGGTGGGCATCAACACCGCGAAGGTGAAGGCTGCGCTGGCCGCACCGCCCAACCCGCTCGCGATGCCCGCCAACGCTTGGAGCCTGCTGTTCGATGCGGCCTATGCGGCCAAGCTGAAGGGCTGCGGCATCAACTTCCTCGACTCGGCATCCGAGGTGTTGCCGGTGGCCATGCTCTACGCCGGCAAGCCGCCCTACAGCAAGGCCGCTGCCGACTACGACGCGGCGGCTAAGGTGCTGAAGGCAGTGCGCCCGTACGTCACCCGGTTCTCGTCGAGCGGCTACATCAACGACCTGGCCAGCGGCCAGCTGTGCGCGGTGATGGGCTTCTCGGGCGACATCAACATCGCCCGAGCCCGCGCCCAGGAGGCCGCGCCCAAGGCGCCACCCGCCATCGAGGCGCTGCTGCCGCAAGGCGGCGCGACCCTGTTCTTCGACAGCATGGCGATCCCGAAAGACGCGCCGCACCCGGGCAACGCCCACCTGTTCATCAACTACGTCCTGCGGCCTGATGTGGCAGCCAGCCTCACGAACAAGGTGTTCTACGCGAACCCGAACGCCGCCTCGCTGAAGTTCGTCAAGAAGGACGTGGCCGACAACAAGACCATCTTCCTGAGCGATGCCGACAAGAAGCGCATGACGCCGCCGGATGCGCTGCCGCAGGAAGTGCGCCGGGTGCAGACGCGCGTGTTCACGGCGTTCAAGGCAAGCAAGTAAGGGCCCTGCGGGGCGCATCAGCTCACCACAACGCCCTTCCAGAACGCCACGCGCCCTTTGATCTCGCGCGCAGCCTCGCTGGGCTCGGGGTAGTACCAGACGGCGTTCTCGTTCATGTCGCCGTTCACCATCAGGCTGTAGTAGTGCGCCTGCCCCTTCCAGTGGCAGCCGGTGCGGTGGTTGCTGAAGGTCACGTATTCGCGCTTCAGGCTGGCTTCGGGGAAGTAGTGGTTGCCTTCGACGATCACGGTGTCGTCGCTTTCGGCGAGGGTCACGCCGTTCCAGGTGGCTTTCATTGCGTCTCCAAAGGGGGTGATTCGGGGGTTGACAAAGACAAGGCGAAATCATCCCGCATAACGGGCCGCCGCGCTGCGCAGGCGGGTTGCGATCAGGGCGATCAGGGCCTTGTCGCCCGTCACCACCACGCTGTCACCGTGGCGCAGGATGTCCATCGCCAGTTCGGTCGGGTCGCTGTAGGGCACTTGCAGTTCATAGCAGCCGTCGCTGCTGTCGCCGCTGGTGCCATCGAGCCAGCGCGACTTTTGCTCAGGGTGCCACTCCTCGTTGGCGACCCACTGCGCGGCGTCGGCGTTGAACACCAGCGTCGCCCACTTCACTTTCGTGCCCGCGCCGCCGTAGATGCCGTAGCCGGCGTCGAGCGCGGCTTCCAGGTCGCGCAGCGCCACGTTCTTCGCTTTCGTGTCGAGCGGGCGCGCCTCGACCATCGCGTCGAGCGCGAACCGGCGCAGGCCGTCGCTGGCGTGGCACCACGCGTCCAGGTACCAGGTGTTGCGGTAGTTGACCAGCCGCTGCGGCGAAACCTCGCGCTCGCTGTGGCTGCGGTCGGCGCGCTTGAAGTAGCGCAGCCACACGCGCTTGCGTTGCAGCAGTGCTGCGCCCAGCCGCTCGAAGTGCCGGCTCGGCACGCGCCGACGGGCCGTGCCGATGACCTTGACGCGGCGCATCAGCGTGCGCGCCTGGGCTGCGTCGGTGCCGAGCATGCCTTGCAGCTTCTCCATCAGCGGCTGCAGGTGGCGTGCGAGCACGCCGTCGTCGTCGAGGCCGGCGAGCAGCTGGTGCATGGTCAGCAGCGCGTGGATCTCGTTCTCGCTGAACCACAGGCCGGGCAGCTCGCGCCGCTGCGCCGCCGCACCCGCAGAACCTGCAGTACCTGCAGCACCCGCCGAATGGCCTGCGCCGGGCGCGTCAGCCATGCGGTAGGCGTTGTCGAACGCGTTGTAGACGATCGGCGCGGCGAGCCGGTCGCGCAGGTATTGCAGGTCGCGCTTGAGCGTGGCCGGTGACACGCCGAGTTCGCCGATCAGCGCGGCAAAGCTGACGCTGCCCCGGCTCTTGAGCAACAGCTCGATCTTGTAGAAGCGTTCGGTGCGGTCCATCGGCAGTCTCGACACAGAGGTGGCTCACCAGATGAGCCAGAGGCCCCGAGCATACCCGGCCGTCTTTTGTTCGCGCGGCCCACAGGTGGCTCACGCCATGAGCCACCTGGGCCGGACACTGGGCTCCATCGCGGCAAACGGGTTGCCGCGAACCCGCACCAGGAGCCTCCCATGCACACCATCGCACGCACCCCAGCCCAGCCAATGCACATCCAATCTGCCTCCCCCACCTTCGAGAGCATCGGCTTCGAGCTCGGCTGGGACTACGCGCACTACCGCGTCAGCCTGCCGGCCCCATATGCTCAGGAGCCTTCCCCGCTGCGCAGCGGCCTGCTGGCCGGCCAGGCCGCGTTCGGCACCCGCACGCTCGCCGCCACACGGCATGTGCGCAAGTGGCTGCAGCTGCGCCTGCACGCGTGGTTGCGCGGGCGCAGCGTGGAGCTGTTCCAGGTCACGCCCAACCACCTGCAGCAGATCGACGTGAGCCACTGCCCGATCACCCGCATGGCCCTGTCCAGCGCCACGCTGGAGGCCACCGACGCTTCGGTCGACCGGGTCCGCAACGACGCCGGCTATGCCGCCGGCAACCTGGCCGTGATGAGCACCAAGGCGAACCACGCCAAGGGCGCGTGCAACCTGCGCGACGCGCTGGCGCACATCCAGACAATCGAAGCCGAGCAACTCCCCGGGCTCGACGGCCTGACCGCGCCGCAATGGGCGCGCGTGGCCGTGCTGTGCAGCTTTGTCGAACCCGTGCCGCACCACGAAGCCTGCGCGCTGCCGATGCTGGTGCTGCCGCCGAACCGCCTGCGCCTGTTCAACCCGGTGCAGGCACTGCAAGCGTTCGTGAGCCGGCAACTGCTCGCGCCCGGCTGGAGCCAGCGGCTGAGCCGCTTCGAAGACCTGCTTGCCGGCAAGCCCCTCAAGCGTGACTTCAAGGCCTTCTTCATGGCGCTGCTGCCGCGCGTGCTCGAGGCCGGCAAGCTGGCAGATGTGCCACACACCCGCTGGGCCATTGAAGACGCGTGGCGTTCGCCGCTGGTACAGCAGCGCTGGGCGCACTTCGCTCGCCAGCTCACGGCACCCCAGTGCGAAGCGCTGCTCGCCAAGGCGGCTGCGCGCCGCCTGTGCAGTGCCACCGTGGTTGCCATGAGCGATGCACGCGCCACCGACGGCTGGCAACTCGACACGCGCGGCTACGTGCCCACGCCCGGCGCCTCGGCCGGCCGGCACGACACGGCGCAGCGCGAGTTGGCGTTGTAACGGGCGAGGGCGGTGCCGCCGGTCACGGGGCTTCGGTATATTGGCTGGCGAACCTCGTTCGCGTCGCTGCCCGCCGAATGCCCATTGGCCCGTTTGCACGTTGGCCCGTTCGCCCGATGACCACCCCCGTTGCCAGACCCCGCCGCACGTTCCCCGCGCCTTCACGCCTTGCCATCAGTGCCGTGGGGGTCGCCGTGGTCGCGGCGCTTGCGGCCTGCGCCAGCGCGCCCGCCACGCCGAACACCGCCAGTGCAGACGCGCCCGCCCAGTGGCATGCGCCGCTGCCGCACGGCGGCGAGTTGGCGGCCCTCGGCCAGTGGTGGCGCCAGTTCGACGACCCGCTGCTGGTGCAGCTCATCGACGCGGCGCAACAGGCCAGCGCCACGGTGGCCTCGGCGCGGTCCCGCATCGAGCAGGCACGCGCCACGCGCGTGGCGGCGGGCGCGGCACTGCTGCCCACGCTCGACGCCAGCGCCAGCGCCAGCCGCGGCCGCCAAGACCTGTTCTCGCCGCTCGCCACGAGCGCCAGTGCCGGCGTGCAGGCGGGCTGGGAGATCGATGCGTTCGGTGGCCGCCGCGCCGCGAAGAGCGCCGCCGAACTGCGCCTGGGCGGCGCGCAAGCCGGCTGGCACGACGCGCGCGTGGCGGTCGCGGCCGAAACCGCCACCAGCTACACCGCGTTGCGCGCCTGTGAAGCGCAACTCGAACAGCAGCGGGCAGACACCGCCTCGCGCGCGCAGACCGCACGCCTGACCGACCTGAGCGCCAAAGCCGGCTTCGAAGCGCCGGCCAGCGCGGCGTTGGCGCGCGCCAGCGCGGCGCAGGCGAACAGCCTGCTCACGCAACGCCGTGCCCAGTGCGACACCCTCGTCAAGGCGCTGGTGGCGTTGACCGCCCAGCCCGAGCCGGCCCTGCGCCTGCAACTCTCGGGCACCACGGCCCGGGTGCCGCAACCGGCGCAGCTCGCCGTGCCGGCGGTGCCCGCGCAAGCCCTCGCGCAGCGGCCCGATGTGTTCATCGCCGAGCGCGACCTGCTCGCCGCCAGCGCCGACGCCGCCCAAGCGCGCGCGCAGCGCTGGCCGAGCATCCGGCTGGGCGGCAGCATCGGCGCATTGCGCCTCGACAGCGGCACCAGTGCGCAAGCGAACGGCAACAACACCGGCAGCGTGTGGAGCATCGGCCCGGTCAGCGTGGTGCTGCCGCTCTTCGACGGCGGCACCCGGCGCGCCAATGTCGATGCCGCGCAGGCGCGCGTCGACGAGAGCGCTGCGCTCTACCGGGCGCGCCTGCGCACGGCGGTGCGGGAGGTCGAAGACGCGCTCGTCACGCTGCAAAGCACCGCCGACCGCGCGGCCGATGCGCAAACGGCCAGCGAAGGTTTCGCCGTCTCGCTGCGCGCCACGCAGGCACGCTTCAGCGGCGGCCTGGCGAGCCTGTTCGAGCTCGAAGACGCGCGCCGTTCTGCGGTGCAGGCGCAGGTCGCGCTGATCGACCTGCAGCGCGAGCGCAGCACCGCCTGGATCGACCTCTACCGCGCCCTGGGCGGCGGCTGGTCGGCCGCCGATGTGGCGCTGGCCACGCGGCCCTGAACCCTGTTCCAAATGATGCTGCGAACACCGAACCCATGAACATCAACACCTCGCGTCTGGTCGCATTGCGCGGCGCCGCTCTGTCGGTCGCGATCCTGGCCTTGACTGCACAAGCCGCCGACGCCACGAAGCCCGCCGCGCCGAAGGCCGCGCTCACCGTCACCGTGACGCAGCCGCAGGCCACGAGCCTGCTGGTGCGCATCAGCGCCAACGGCAACATCGCCGCGTGGCAAGAGGCCAGCGTCGGCACCGAGGCGAACGGCCTGCGCCTGGCCGAGGTGCGCGTGAACGTGGGTGACGTGGTCCAGCGCGGCCAGGTGCTCGCGACCTTCGCGCCCGACACGCTGCAGGCCGATGCGGCGCAGTCGCGCGCCACCGTGGCCGAGGCCGAGGCCACGCTTGCCGAGGCCGCCGCCAACGCCCAGCGCGCACGCGGCCTGCAAGCCACCGGCGCGTTGAGCGACGCCGCCATCAACCAGTACCTCACTGCCGAGCGCACCGCGCAGGCGCGGCTGGAAGCGCAGCGCGCCATGGCGCGCATGCAGCAGTTGCGCCTGAAGCAGACGCAGGTGCTGGCGCCCGACGCGGGCGTGATCTCGGCGCGCAGCGCCACCGTGGGCGCGGTGCTGCCGGCCGGGCAGGAACTGTTCCGCATGATCCGCCAGGGCCGGCTCGAGTGGCGCGCCGAGGTGGCCTCCAGCGACCTCGCGGCGCTGAAGCCGGGCATGGCGGCGCTCGTCACGCCGGCCGGCGGTGCGCCGATCAAGGGCACCTTGCGCATCGTGGCGCCCACGGTCGATGCGCAAACCCGCAACGGGCTGGTCTATGTCGACCTGCCGACCGGCGCAGCAACCGCGGGCGCGGCGCGCGCCGGCATGTTCGCGCGCGGCGAGTTCGAGGTCGGCAGCGGCAGTGGCCTCACGCTGCCGCAGAGCGCGGTGCTGCTGCGCGACGGCTTCAGCTACGTGCTGCGCGTGGGCGCGGACGCCAAGCTCATCGAAGTGAAGGTGAAGGTCGGCCGGCGCGTAGGCGACCGCGTCGAAGTGACGAGCGGTGTGGATGCCTCGACGCGCGTGGTCGCGTCCGGCGGCGGCTTCCTGGCCGATGGCGACACGGTGCGCGTCGTCGCTGCGGCGGGGCCGGGGGCGGGGACCGGGGCAGGAGAGGGGGCAGCCAAATGAACTTCTCCGCGTGGTCCATCCGCAACCCCATCCCAGCGGTGTTGCTCTTCATCATGCTCACGCTCGCCGGGTTGATGGCGTTCCGCGCGATGAAGATCCAGAACTTCCCCGACATCGACCTGCCCACCGTCACCGTGTCGGCAGCGCTGCCCGGCGCGTCGCCGGCGCAGCTGGAGACCGAGGTCGCGCGCAAGATCGAGAACTCGATCGCCACGCTGCAGGGCGTCAAGCACATCTACACCACGCTGCAGGACGGCAGCGCCATCGTCACCGCCGAGTTCCGCCTGGAAAAGCCCACGCAGGAAGCGGTCGACGACGTGCGTGCCGCCGTGGCGCGCGTGCGCTCCGACCTGCCGGGCGACCTGCGCGACCCGGTGGTCACGAAGATCGAACTCTCGGGCGCGCCGATCCTGACCTACACCGTGGCCTCGAGCCGCATGGACGACGAGGCGCTGAGCTGGTTTGTCGACAACAACATCACGCGCGCCATGCTCAGCGTGCGCGGCGTGGGCGCCGTGGCGCGGGTGGGCGGCGCCACGCGCGAAGTGCGCGTCGAGCTCGACCCGGCCTTGCTTCAGGCGCTGAACGCCACAGCCGCCGACATCTCCCGCCAGTTGCGCCAGGTGCAGCAAGAGGCTTCCGGCGGCCGCACCGACCTGGGCGGCGCCGAGCAGTCGGTGCGCCTGTTGGCCACGGTCAAGTCGGCCGATGAACTCGGGCGCCTCGAGATCACGCTGACCGACGGCCGGCGCATCCGGCTCGACCAGGTGGCCAAGGTCAGCGACACGGTCACCGAGCAGCGCTCGGCGGCGCTCCTGAACGGCAAGCCGGTGGTCGGCTTCGAGATCACGCGCACCCGCGGCGCGGGCGAGGTCGAGGTGGCCGCCGGCGTGCGCGCCAAGCTGGAAGCCATCCGCGCGGCGCACCCCGAGATCACGGTCGTCGAAGCGTTCAACTTCATCGAGCCGGTGCAGCAGGGTTTCGATGGCTCGATGGCGCTGCTCTACGAGGGCGCGGCGCTCGCCGTGCTGGTGGTGTACCTGTTCCTGCGCGACTGGCGCGCCACGCTGGTGGCGGCCACGGCGCTGCCCTTGTCGCTGGTGCCGGCCTTCGCGTTCATGCACCTGGGCGGCATCACGCTGAACACGGTGACGCTGCTGTCGCTGTCGCTGGTGGTGGGCATCCTGGTCGACGACGCCATCGTCGAGATCGAGAACATCATGCGGCACCTTCGAATGGGGAAGACGCCGTTCCAGGCCGCGATGGAGGCGGCCGACGAGATCGGCCTGGCGGTCATCGCGACCACGTTCACGCTGATCGCCGTGTTCCTGCCCACCGCCTTCATGGGCGGCGTGGCCGGCAAGTTCTTCGTGCAATTCGGCTGGACGGCGGCGATCGCGGTGTTCATGTCGCTGGTGGTCGCGCGGCTGCTCACGCCGATGATGTCGGCCTACATCCTGAAGCCGCCGAAGCGCGAGCATGTCGACGGGCGCTGGGTCGCCATCTACATGCGCTGGGTGCAGGCCTGCCTGAAGCACCGCGTACTCACCACCGTGGCGGCCACGGTGTTCCTGTTCGGCTCGTTCGCGCTGGTGCCGTTTCTCGCGACCGGCTTCATCCCGCCCGATGACTTGTCGCAGACCCAGGTGTCGCTCGCGCTGCCGCCGGGCGCCACGTTCGCGCAGACGCTCGCCACCGCCGAAGCGGCGCGCGTCATCGTGCAGAAGAACGCGCACGTCAAGCTGGTTTACACGGCGGTCGGCGGCGGCAACACCGGCGGCGACCCGTTCTCGCCGAGCGGCGCGGCCGAGGTGCGCAAGGCGTCGCTCACCCTCAACCTCACACCGCGCGCCGAACGCCATGGCATGTCGAAGCAAACCGTCGAAGGCCAGCTGCGCCAGGCGCTGCTGGCCTTGCCGGGCGCGCGCGTGGCGGTGGGCCTGGGCGGCGGTGGCGAGAAGTACGTGCTGGTGCTGGCCGGAGAAGACGGCGCGGCGCTGGCCGCGCATGCGCGCCTGGTCGAGCGCGAACTGCGGGGCATCGGCGGCATCGGCAACGTCACGTCCACGTCGAGCCTGGTGCGGCCCGAGCTGATCGTGCGGCCCGACTTCGCCCGCGCAGCCGACCTGGGCGTCACGTCGGCAGCCATCGCCGACACCCTGCGCATCGCGACCGCCGGGGACTACGACCAGAGTCTCGCCAAGCTGAACCTGAGCCAGCGCCAGGTGCCCATCGTCGTGCGCCTCGCGGCCGATGCGCGGGCCGACCTCGACCTGCTCTCGCGCCTGGCCGTGCCCGGCGCGCGCGGCCCGGTGATGCTGGGCAACGTGGCCACGCTCACGCTCGACAGCGGGCCGGCGCAGATCGACCGCTACGACCGCCAGCGCAACGTCAACTTCGACATCGAGCTGAACGGCGCGCCGCTCGGCGACATCGAGAAGCAGGTGCAGGCGCTGCCCAGCCTGCAGGCGCTGCCGCCGGGTGTCACGCAAACGACGGTCGGCGACGCCGAAGCCATGGGCGAACTGTTCGCGAGCTTCGGCCTGGCGATGGCGACCGGCGTGCTGTGCATCTACATCGTGCTGGTGCTGCTGTTCCACGACTTCGTGCAGCCGGTAACCATTCTGTCGGCGCTGGTGCTGTCGATTCCGGGTGCGCTGCTGGCGCTGTTCATCACGCACACGGCCCTGTCGATGCCGTCGATGATCGGCCTGATCATGCTGATGGGCATTGCGGCGAAGAACTCGATCCTGCTGATCGAATACGCCGTGATGGCCCGGCGCGACCGCGGCATGACGCGCACCGAGGCGCTGCTCGACGCCTGCCACAAGCGCGCCCGCCCGATCGTGATGACCACCATCGCGATGGGCGCCGGCATGATGCCCGTGGCGCTTGGCCTGGGCATCGACCCGAGCTTTCGCGCGCCGATGGCGATCGTGGTGATCGGCGGGCTCATCACCAGCACCTTCCTGAGCCTGCTCGTGATTCCGGTGCTGTTCACGTATGTGGACGACGTGGTGCATTGGTTCGGCCGGCGGCTGCGGCGGCGCGCGCCGGCGGTGGCTGCGGAGCCTGCCGAAGGCTGAGTCGACACGCCGCGTACGCCCGCGCACCTGCGTCGAGGCTCATGGTTTTCTCGGGGCCTTGTAGTCGCCTGTGCGACTCCGCGGCAATGTACGCTGGGCTTAGCCTCGTAGACTGACCCCACAACAGCGGCATTGCAGCCGCATCCGGAGACACACCATGCATTCACCTCGATCGTTCGCCCTCGGCGCAATCTCGCTCGCCGCCTTGACCCTGCTCGCCGCCTGCGGCGGGGGTGACGACACCCCGCTGCCCGAAGAGACCCGCCCGCAAGACGCACGCACCTTCACGCCGGTGGTCGAGACCACCTTCGCCGCCCTCGCCGGCGCCCCCGCCACCGACCGCTGGACCGGCATCCTGAACGGCGCCGCCTACCGCGTCGAGGTGCCCACGACCGGCTGGAACGGCAAGCTCGTGATGTGGGCGCACGGCTATGCCGGCAGCGGCGCGAACCTGACGGTGGGCACGCCCATCATGCGGCGCTACCTGCTGGCCAACGGCTACGCCTGGGCCGCGTCCAGCTACAGCAAGAACAACTACGACGTGAAGGTCGGCGTCGAGGACACGAATGCGCTGGCGCTGAAGTTCGCCAGCATCGCCGCCGCCAACGGCCGCGTGCTGGCCGCGCCGTCGAAGATTTTCATCACCGGCATATCGATGGGCGGGCACATCACGGCCGCCGCCATCGACGCCGAGGCCGCCACGACCGCCGTCAACAAGGTCAATTACAGCGGCGCGGTGCCGATGTGCGGTGTGCTCGGCGACAACGAGTTGTTCAACTACTTCGCCGGCTACCAGGTGGCGGCGCAGCAACTCGCCGGCCTGCCGATGGCGACCTTCCCGGTGACCGACTTCGCGACCATCGCGCCTGCGGTGCAGGCCGCGCTGTGGAGCACCTACCCGACGGTGAGCAACGCGCAGGGCGACAAGCTGAAAAACGTGGTCATGAACCTGTCCGGCGGTGCCCGGCCCTTCTATGCCGAAGGCTGGGCCAACGCCGGCAACCAGGGCAACATCTGGGCTTCGCTGGGCGGTGACGGAACGATCAGCGGCATCCTGAACAAGAACATCCTCGACACGCGCAGCCTGAGCTACAAGATCGATGCGTCGAGCACGAGCACGACCGCACTCGACACCGCCTTCAACAACGCGGCGTTCAAGATCGCACCGGTGGCCGACGCGAACCGGCTGCGCACCGACGGGCTGCGCTGGATCCCGCTGACGAGTGCCGACATCGGCATCCCGGTCGTCTCGATCCACACGCTGGGCGACCTGTTCGTGCCGTTCAAGATGGAGCAGGTCTACTACGACCGCGCCAAGGCCAAAGGCACCGACAAGTGGCTGGTGCAGCGCGCGATTCGCGACGTGGGCCACTGCGCGTTCACCGCCGCCGAGGCCACGGCTGCGTTCGACGCGATGATCCAGTGGGAAGCCGGTGGCCCCAAGCCCGCCGGCGACGACGTGAAGACGGCCGCCACGCTGGCTTCGCCGACCTACGGCTGCACCTTCACGAACAACACGCCGAGCGCCGAGGACTACACCCCCCCGGCCACGCGTGCCGCGTTCCAGGCCAACTACCCGGCCTGCCCCTGATCGACCTCGGCCAGCCACGCCTGCACCTGGCGCGCCACCCAAAGCGCGTCGTCCAGCGGCAGGTCGTGGCCGGCCGTCGGGTGGCTCGCGATGCGGCAGTGCCAGGCCCGCGCCAGCTGCTGTGAACATCGTGTGCTGACGAGCGCGTCTCTCGCGCTCGTCAGCAGCAGCACCTGCGGGATCGGTGCCGCGCGCGGCGCAATGAAGCGCGCCGCCGCGATCAACTGGCACAGCGCATTGGCGCGCGAAACCGGCGCGCTGTGGCGGATCGCCACCCAGGCGGTCAGCACGTCGGCGGCCTCGTCGGCCGCGCGCTGGCTCGTCATCGCGAGCACCCGTTCCTCGGCCGTGCAGTCACCGTGCGGCAGCAGAGCCATGCGCAGCAGCCGCGCATAGTTGCGGGGCCGCAGCCGCTCATCGAAGCGGCTGAACGGGCGCATGCTGGTGTTGACGAGCACCATGCGCTCGACCTCCTGCGGCGCGATCCCGGCCCACGCGGTGGCCACCATCGCGCCGAGCGACAAGCCGAACAGGCGATACGGCGGGCTCCCGCCGCGCGCACGCAGTTCGGCTCGGCAATGCGCGGCGATGGCCGGCACGGTCAGTGGGCTGCGCAACTGGTTGGCTCGGCCGCTGCCCGGCAGATCGACGGTGATGATCGGCGCAGTGCCGGCAAGGGCGCCGTCCGAGCCGCCGAGCCCGCCGCCGAGCACGCCCGCCAACGTCATCGGGAACGGCCCCCAGTGGCGGCTTTCACGCGCCAGGCCGCGCAGCAGCACCCATGCCGTCATGCGCGGGCGCCCCGGTACCAGTGTGTGAGCGCGGCCTCGGTGTCGGCCTGCCGCGCGGTACCGACGGGCCGCCAGTTCGCATTGCTCTCCACGGCGCGCATCACGAAGTCCAGCCACGCGCCGTGGCGCCTGAACACGCGTTGCTGGCGGTGCGCGATCAGCGGGTTGAACATGCCATGGCGGGTGAACAACTGGCGTGGGTTCTTCTTGACCCAGAGCCACGAACCCATCTCCAGCGTCAGCGGCACGAAGCATTGCTGCGGCTCGCCGAGCGAGCGCAGGCACAGGTGGTCCCACAGGTCACCGTGCGCCAGGTACTGGTGGCTTTGCGGCTCGACCACGTAGCGGTGCTGCGGGTGCGTCTGGTCGAAGATGCGCTTCCAGGCCCACACGTCGGCCAGGTGCGGGAACGGCCGCGCGGTGTGCGCGTACGGGAACCAGACGCGGTCGCGCGTGCCGAAGCCCGAATGGCAATCGACCGCCATGCTGAAGCGGTGCGTGAACAGCTCTTGCGTCACCACCTCGCACACGGCCAGGTTCTCGGCTTCCATCGGTGAGTCGGCAGCGCCCCGGTATCACGGCAGCCCGGCACCGATGCGCTGGCCGCCGATCAGCCACGGCACCGCGTCGAGCGCATCGACCGGCGCATTGCGCATCAGGTCCACACCGTTCGGGTTGGCGCGCGTGGCGCGCCAGGCCGCCGGGGTTGACGATGGGCGTGAACACGAGCCGCATCGGCTCGAGCTGGCGCTGCAGGCTGGCATCCCAGCGCAGGCGCGAGATGAGGCTCGCGAGGTGCGCGATCATGACCTCGGCACCAATGCGCTCCAGCCCGTGCACGCCGCCGAAGAGGCCGAGCGCGGGAACAGAGGGGTCGGGGTTGCCGAGCGTGAGGGCGAGCACCGGCAGCATCTGCTCGCCATGGGCCACCTCGCACACCACGCGTTGCTGGATCAGCGGGCCGGCGGCGTCGGCCATGCGCTGCAGCTCGGTCAATTCGGGCGGCCAGGAGAGGGGCGGTCGAGGCGGCATGAAGTGCAACGCTAACCGTGGTTTGTGACAAGCGCTCGGTCACGGATGCGACACGGAAGCGTCACATGCTGCGGCTGAGGTCGCAGGCATGAACACGCCGCTGCCATCCATTCGCACATCGCACCGGCTGCTTGCACTGGCCGGCGCCGCGCTGTGGGGCGTGGTGGAGCTGGCGGCGCTGTAGCGCTGGCGCTTCGCCGGCCGGTCGCCGAGGCGCTGACGCACTGTGGGTCAGTCTGTGGACGGGCGCGCGGCGGAGCAGCGCCGGTAGCAGCGCGAAGTTAGCGAGAGAATGAGCGCCCAGCGGTGCACGCCGGGCCGACCGAACCATGGCCCGTGCGCACCGTGTCCCTCAGCTCTTCGACACACGATGCAACCTGTCATCTACAGCCTGCTCGACACCGACCTCTACAAGTTCACGATGTGGCAGACCATGCTGCACCGTCACCCGCAGACGCAGGCCGAGTACACCTTCGTGTGCCGCAACGAGCCGGCCTACCCGCTGGCCGACTTGCTGGCCGACGTGAACGAGCAGCTCGACCACCTGTGCGCGCTGAACTTCCAGCCCGACGAGCTGAGCTACCTGGGCGGGCTGCGTTTCATTCGCTCCGACTTCGTCGACTTCCTGCGCATCTTCCACTTCCAGCGCGAGTTCATCACCGCCCGCGCTGTCGGCCCGAAGCTCGAGATCATCGCCAGCGGCCCGCAAGTGCACGTGATGGCGTTCGAGATCTACGTGCTGGCCATCGTCAACGAGCTGTATTTCCGCCGCTTCGACGCCACCGCCGCGCTCGCCGAGGGCCGCAAGCGCCTGGCCGCGAAGATCGTACGGCTGCGCGCGTTCGACGACGAGCCACAGCGCCGCCACCCGTTCGAGTTCTTCGACTTCGGCGTGCGCCGGCGCTTCTCGCACGAGTGGCAACGCGAGGTCGTGGCGACCTTCAAGCAAGAGG
>Ga0209512_1000761_pt1 | contig 47445 bp, 48 predicted proteins | sample frozenSSSSmetaG_FD_184142 | JGI IMG/M metagenome (GOLD analysis project Ga0209512, IMG submission 184142) | Glacier valley bacterial and archeal communities from Borup Fiord, Nunavut, Canada, to study Microbial Dark Matter (Phase II) -... | ecosystem: Environmental > Aquatic > Freshwater > Ice >...
TTTACGAGAATTACCATAAATCTTTACGTAGCAAAGGTTTATGTGCTCTACTAAGAGTAAACTTTAGTCGTAAGATATGACTAATTTACTGTTTTTACCATAAGACAAGCGGTAGAACCGAAATTATTTCTGAAGATGAAGGCACAATTATCAGAGGAAGGATTGACATCTTAGTATTTCATCCGCCTTTATGGGTTATAGTCATTGAGGCAAAACGCGCTGAATACTCCTTAGAAGTAGCCATTCCCCAAGTATTATCTTATATGTTGAATAGCCCCGACTCGCAAAAATCTGTATATGGTTTTGTCACTAATGGTCGAGAATTTCAATTTTTAAAATTAACTAGAGAAGGTACGCCAAAATATGCCTTATCTTACACTTTGTCGCTGAATCGCGGTGATGACTTGTATACTGTTGTACAAGTATTAAAACGTCTAGCGCAATTGGTATCTTAAACATTTAACTACCAAATTTCACTCAGATTCAGTATAAAACCTGGCATGACATCATCACAGCTAACTGACATGGGCGACTCTAACACCTCTGGTTGTCCTAATCGATAGATCTCAACTTGTCTGTCTTGGGGATTGAGGAGTATTCCTAACGGCTTTCTCGTACCTATGGTGAAAAAGGGGTGTTTATTGATAAATTTTAAAGTTTAAATTTTTTCTTTAAAACTTCTCTAAGTATCTGACTGGCTCGTTCTACAAATTCTTGTTCGGTTTCGTTTTCTTTCGGTTCCCCTATTTGATCACTAATAGAAGATAGAAGATCATCACTTGTAGCATAATTAGCAACTTCTTTGCTAAATTTCTCAAGTTTTTCTGAAGTGGTAAATATAGATAACGCTCCAACCATCGGTGATAGCCTTAGTTGAATATTCTGTGATATTTGGGTAACGATACTTCCGGTTTTTTGAAAATCTTCTGTTAATTGTTCTGATTTTTTGTGGAATTCTTTAAAGCTAGTCATATTAAACAGGTTTTGTTTTGTCTTGATAATATTTCTTGAACAATTTTACGAACGTTGAAACTACAATTTCAATAATCTCAAATTTGGTTTCATTAGATAAATTTTCCCAAACCGAAAATAACCATCCAATTAAAGTAAGTGCAGCAGGAATGAAAAACCAAAACATATTTAACCTTTAATTTGAATGCATCTAAAAAATGTACAAAATATTAACTAATATCACCTTAATTTTATAAGATGATAAATGCTTCAGGGGAAATACGGTTATTTAATGGGATTGAACTGTTGATATTTTTGGAACTTTCTCGCAAAACTACTTAAAGTACTCTGTCCAATAAGAACATCGCTCAGACTTGCTCTTTTGAGAATAGTTTCTTGGGAAGCAAAACGCACAGATCTCTTCTGAGAGAGGCATTATCCAAGCCACGCTGGAGAAAGTAAGCCTTAATCAAGACACTATGATGAAGGTTGACTCGACACCCTTTGTTTTCTTAGAATCTAGTTTCGTCCAAATTAGCCTGTTAAAACAGGTTTATTCCCAGTTAGTATCATCAATATGGTTAGCTCAGAAATCATTCTGACTCTAAGTTTTACTTTTCGCAGACAGGGTGTCTACTCTATGATGAAAAGCAACTACATTTAACGGAAGAAGTACAGTTGAGATCATTTGGTAGCTATAAGGCGAATGCATCCAGGTGGATTACCTTCATCGATTCGGAGTTTTACCCAGACTACTTAGATGAAGCTAATGTTCTTTTTTAGTTTATACCCTCATTTTACATTTTCATCGCTGTCCTTTGATTTACTAATTCTGCTGCTAACAGAATTGCGGCTTTCATACTTGTTGCATCCGCAATTCCTTGTCCCGCGATATCAAAGGCTGTTCCGTGATCTGGGGAAGTGCGGACAAAAGGTAGACCGATGGTAGTGTTGACGGCGCGGTCGAATGCCATTAGCTTCACAGGAATGAGACCTTGGTCGTGGTAGAGTGCCAGGTATGCATCGGCGGGAGTTGATTGAGAATTTCCGTACCAGGCTTGACCGGGTTTGACCCACATTGTATCTGGGGGGATGGGACCATCTAGTTGTAAGTTAGGTCTTGCTAGACGTTCTTTTTCCAACCAGGGAATCAACCAGTCGAGTTCTTCGGTTCCGAGTTGTCCTTGTTCGCCGCTATGCGGGTTTAATCCTGCGATCGCAATCCGACATGTTTGTAAACCAATTTGTTGTAAAAATTCCACCAACAAATCCAGCTTTAAAGTCAGTAATTCTGGTGTTAATGTATCTGCTACTTGACGTAGTGGAATATGTGTGGTAGCAAGTAGTGTGCGTAGCGTCCAACCAGTATGAGGCGATCGCGCGACAAACAACATGCCAAATTTCTTCACCCCAGCTTTTTCGGCTAAAAGTTCTGTTTGACCAGGATAATGGTGTCCAGCGGCTTTCCAAGCAGATTTGGCGATAGGACCTGTGACGATACCATCGAATTGACCAGATATCGTGCGGGCAAGAGCAGTTTCCAGATAAGCAAAACTAGCAGCACCATGCTCATTCCCGACACCAATAGTAACGTTCTGTGTTAATGGGACATCAAGAATATCTAAATCCGCTGGATTAGCCAGCCCTGTATGCTCAGTGTAAAGAGATTGCATTACAGACTTGCTACCAACAACTGTCAAAGCACAACTTTGACTAACTTCTAGGTCAGCTAAAGCTTTCAAAATCACTTCTGGGCCAATCCCTGCGGGATCACCGAGGGTGATTGCCAAACGTGGAAGATGAGAATTCCGCGATTTTACGGAAGACTGTTTAATTTCCTGCATCTTATTTACTACCATTACCTTTCAATTTTCTCAGATCTCGCCAAACTGGTTTAAAATACGTTACGCGGGTCTAATACGACAAAAGTTCCAATCGAGCCTAAACCACTTACAAGGGAGATTACTCATGGGCGGCGAAATGTTCAATGCGACTGTTCTGTCATTTGGTTTAATTTTAGTAGGTATCGTCTTGGGTTACGGGTTATTGAAGATCCAAGGCGGAGAAGAAGAGTAAATCCGATGTAACGCACGACTAGGCAAAAGACAATCCTGTCCCCTAGTCTCAACCAATCTGAGACAGACTGATGTTTTTGTAAAGTTTTGTTTGCACAGACGATTCTGATATCATATTTTTAACAAAAGTTTAAGATCATTACTAAATCCCTCATGACTTTATTAATCGTCGGTGCCACTGGCACCTTGGGAAGACAAGTGGCTCGTCGTGCTATCGATGAGGGGTACAAGGTTCGCTGTTTGGTACGTAGTGGCAAGAAAGCAGCCTTTTTAAGAGAATGGGGTGCAGAACTAGTACCGGGAGACTTATGCTATCCCGAAACACTCACAGCCGCGCTTGAAGGCGTCACCGCTGTCATTGATGCAGCGACCTCCAGACCAACCGACTCTCTCAGCATCAAGCAGGTAGATTGGGACGGTCAGGTAGCTTTAATCCAAGCCGCCGTCGCCGCCAAAGTTGACCGTTTCATCTTCTTTTCGATTTTGGATGCGGACAAGTATCCGGAAGTACCGTTGATGGAAATCAAGCGATGTACAGAATTATTTCTGGCTGAATCCGGCTTGAATTACACCACCTTGCAACTAGCGGGTTTCATGCAGGGGTTGGTCGGTCAATATGCGATTCCGATTTTGGAAAAGCAGCCAGTCTGGGTGACAGGAGAATCAACTCCCGTAGCCTACATGGACACTCAAGACATTGCCAAGTTTGCGATTCGCGCCCTGACTGTACCTGAAACCATCAAGCGAACATTTCCCATCATCGGGACTCGTGCTTGGAGTGCTGATGAAATCATCAATTTGTGTGAACGGATATCAGGACGAGATGCCAGAATCACCCGGATGCCAATTAACTTACTGCGAACTGTCCGCCATGTAACGAGATTTTTCCAGTGGGGGTGGAATGTGGCTGACCGTCTCTCTTTCACCGAAGTTTTGGCAAGTGGCAAACCGATGAATGCTCCGACAGATGAAGTTTATCAAGTGTTTGGCTTCGATAAAGCCGACACTACCACGCTAGAAAGTTACATGCAAGATTATTTCACGCGGATCATGAAGAAGCTCAAGGAACTCGATTACGAAAAAAATAGAACGAAAAAAGAGAAAACCAAAAGGACTCCATTTAAGAAGCCCTAAGTCGGGATGGGGGAGTGCTCCCCCACTCTCCAAAACGTGTCAGGATCGACTTAACATAAAGTATCCTTTATAAATCTGGATATCGACCGTGCCGAAAGCAGGCATTATTTACAATGATGTTAAACCGATAGCGAGTCGCGTCGCTATTGAAATAAAAGACAAACTTACCCAAGCTGGCTGGGATGTCTGCATGACTACTGGGGAGGGTGGTATACTCGGTTACTCAACTCCCGAAAGTCCTGTGTGTCATACCCCGATTGAAGGCTTGACACCGCCTGGGTTTGATTCAGATATGCAGTTTGCTGTGGTCTTGGGTGGAGATGGGACTGTACTCGCGGCGTCTCGTCAGCTAGCTCCGCGAAATATTCCGTTATTGACTGTGAATACAGGTCATATGGGGTTTTTGACAGAAGCTTACCTAAATCAATTACCGCAAGCCCTAGATTGTGCTCTAGCTGGAGAGTACGAAATTGAAGAACGGGCGATGCTCACTGTTAAGGTGTTTCGCTCTGACTTAGTCATCTGGGAAGCTTTATGCCTCAACGAAATGGTACTGCACCGCGAACCATTAACTTGTATGTGCCATTTTGAAATTGAGATCGGTCGTCATGCTGCTCTTGATATTGCCGCAGATGGGATAATTGTTTCCACGCCTACTGGTTCAACCGCCTATTCATTGAGTGCGGGAGGACCTGTAATCGCGCCTGGAGTATCAGTGTTTCAACTAGTACCAATTTGTCCGCATTCTTTGGCTTCGAGAGCTTTAGTGTTTTCCGATCGCGAAAGCGTAAATATATATCCTGTAAACACTCCGCGTTTAGTGATGGTGGTAGATGGTAATGGTGGCTGCTATGTTCTCCCAGAAGACCGCGTACATGTAGAGCGATCACCATACAGTGCTCGGTTTATCCGCTTACAACCGCCAGAGTTTTTCCGCATCTTACGGGAAAAATTAGGTTGGGGTCTGCCGCACATTGCCAAACCAACTTCGGTCGAACTACCATAATTAGACTTGAGATTGGTGAGGGATGAGCGGATGGGAAATTCTTCAATTTAAAATTAGGTTTGCCAGCGGCGAGACGTGATAAAAAGGGGTGTAAAAGCCATCTATCCTAAATCGCCCACGTTTCGGCGCTTGACGAATCCGCTCATCCCCCTAAAATCTAAAATCGATATGACTGTTGACCACAACCCTTGCGTTTTGGTAGTTGAAAGCGATGAGAGCTTGGCAAATCAGATTAGCCTGGATTTGAAAGAATCTGGCTATGAGGCTGTGATTGCTCATGATGCGGTAATTGCTCTGCAATCACAGCGCGATCGCACCCCGGATTTAATTGTCATCGACCGGATGCTTTCGGGAGACTCAGGACTAACATTGTGTACTAATCTCCGCAACACTGGCTCACGGGTACCGCTACTCGTACTCATGGCGCGAGATACTGTTGATGACCGCGTCGCCTGTTTAGACGCTGGCGCTGATGATTACTTTCTCAAGCCTTATCGAACTGAAGAATTTTTAAAGTTGATTCGCCTTTATTTACAGCCTGACATTACGACTAATGAGCAGTTAAAATTTGGTGAGTTGGTTTTAGATCTGGCGACTCGTCGGGCAATTCACCACGGACGAGCTATAGATCTGACAATGAAGGAGTTTGAACTCTTAAAGTTCATGATGGAGCATCCTCGGGAAGTCTTAACTCGCGAACAAATTCTCGAAAATGTCTGGGGTTACGACTTTATGGGTGAATCGAACGTGATTGAAGTGTACATTCGCTATTTACGCTTGAAAATAGAAGATGAAGGTCAAAAGCGTTTGATTCAGACAGTTCGCGGGGTTGGCTACGTGTTGAGAGAAGCGTAAATTTAAATTATATGGGTCGTTGGTTAAGTATGATTTTGCTGTTCATGGGTGTATTACTAATTGGCTGTTCGCCGTTGACGTCTCAGACAGGAGATCCGGTCACGCCTAATTCTCAGAGTTCAGCGCCGGTTTTTTTGGGTCAAACACTGCCAATTTCGGCACAATTTACGGTTCCTAATCAACCAAAAATCGAGTTGGAAGTGGCGAGTTCACCGCAACAGCAAGAAATTGGGTTGATGTATCGCGTGTCTTTGGCAGATAATCGCGGCATGCTGTTTCAATTCCCTTACCCACTCGCTACTAGTTTTTGGATGAAGAATACACTTATTCCCTTGGATATTGTGTTTATGCGCCAGGGAAAAGTAGTTAAGGCTTTTGCGGCGGTTCCTCCTTGTAAGACTGACCCTTGTCCAACGTATGGACCGAATGCCTTGTTCGACCAGGTGATTGAATTGCGTTCTGGAAGAGCGGCCGAGTTAGGTTTGCAGTCCGGCTCGAAGGTGAAATTAGAGTTTTTACCTAGGCAGAAATAGCTAAACGATGACAGTCGTCTTTAGATAGATTCTTGCTCTGGAAAATATCAGTCTTTTGGTGTAGGTCTAAAAGTGACATAGTCTGGCATTATATATCCTTATCGCAGTTCAATTATGTGGTGGTTGAACTGGAAGGCTCATAGTTTTTCCTAGGTTGAGATGGCAGTACTACTCAAGCAGTTCCATATTTATACCTTAGGAAGTCGGCTGATTTAAGTAACTTTCTCAACCAAAGACAGAGTTAGTTTAGGCGCGTTACCGGGCAAAATGTAAATATAAGTTACAAGTTCACGCAAATTAACTTGTTTTTGATACGCAAGTTAAGGTACAATGGGTTTTCCCTCTTTTGACTATTAAGAGGTAACGACAAATACAAAGAGTAGAAATAACCACTGTTTATTCGTTTTAAACGCAGTGACAGCTGAAGGAGTGGCTACTCAATGTCGGTAAATTCGCTTTTCACGTTAGAAAATAAAAGTTAGGAGGTGGAGTATAAATGGCACCCACAACGTATTCACGATTAATTCGCTTTCTTCAGGAAGATTTGGCAATTTCGACAGCATCAATGGCTGTGGCTTTACGTCATCGTGAGCACGACCCAGGTCCGTTGCCGATGATTCTTTGGCAGTATGGTTTAGTAACTATAGACCAATTAGATCAGATTTATGACTGGTTGGAAACTGTGTGAAATTTAATAAGTAATTTATTCGGGAGAAGCACGAATGCTAGATGCACTGCGCCAAAGGCAAAAGCTGACTACTAGTTTATACTTATCCAAATGCCACAAAAGGAGAGCGGGTTGATAATTCAACTCGCTTTCTTCGTTTAGTGCAATATAAGTGCCTAATCAGCAAGTCCATTACGGTGATGATTGAGTGACCAACGATGTTCAACCACGACAGATGAAAATTTGCAACTGTCTTCCAAATGCTTTTGTTGAGCAGCAGCTTTACGGACAGAAATAATTAGCTGATTAACTTGTTGGCGCATAGCGGGATTGAGATTAACTGCTGACATAGTTTGTCTTTCTAGCATTTGCAGTAGCAGTTCATAATGAATCGGCGAAGGCAGTGGCAGTGGTTCCATGAAATTGTATGCTAAAATTTGTAAATGAGTGTTAAGTATCTTGAAGCGCAAACAATGTAGCGATCGCGGAAACTGGATCGCTTTGCTTGACCAAAAATTCGCCGATGAGTACAGCATTAGCGCCCGAAGAAGCAACTAAATCTAAATCAGTTTGCAGTTTCAGTCCTGATTCGCTGACTACCAGAATATTGCGCTTAAGTAATTGTTCCCCTCGGACAGCGATTAATTGCACAGTTGTTTGTAAGTCAACCGAGAAATCTTCTAAGTTGCGATTGTTAATTCCTACCATCGTCACTCCTTCTACGTTTAGCACGCGATCGAGTTCGGCAAGTGTATGAACTTCAATCAAAACTGCCATTTTCAGGGCATTAGCAATTTTGATAAAATATTGCAAATCCTGATCGCTGAGAATTGCCGCAATCAGTAGCACCGCATCCGCACCTCGGAGACGAGCTAAATACATTTGGTAAGGGTATAACACAAAATCTTTGCACAGCAGCGGCAAGTCAGTGGAAATCCGCACCTTTGCCAAATTCTCAAAGCTACCTTGAAAGAACTTTTTATCAGTGAGTACTGACAAACAACTTGCACCACCACGTTCATACTGTTGGGCAATCATCACCGGATCGAAATCGGCACGCAATACTCCGGCGCTAGGGGAGGCTTTTTTCACTTCCGCAATCAGGGCTGGATGTGTCTTGCCTTGCCGCAGTGCCGCGACAAAATCACGGGTAGGTGGTGCAGCTAGTACCTGACGCTGTAAATCAGCTAAAGGCAGTTTCTCGCGCAAGGCAGCGACTTCGACTTCTTTATGCCAAACGATTTCCTCTAAGATGTGGTTGGGGGTGTCACCTGGTACGGAGATTTTATAGTGTAAACTCTCGACAGCAATAGTGGGATTAGGTGGACGGCGACGGATTTGCATATCGTGCTAATTGCCTAGATGAATATCTGCTACCTGAGAGGGAGATAAATAGTTATGAGTACTAGATTTTAGTAAATGTGCCTACGCTTTTACCACTGAACTAAGGATAGAGATTATTAGTTAGTTAAAGGTAATTAGTTTATAGTCTACAACTAAAAATCTTGGTGATGTTAATAGTTATCTGCCTATTCAAGAGTGATAACGGGTAATATTTGTTACTTGGTTCGTAGTCGCGCTTTAGCGCTAAAGCGCAACTACAAGCCGACACCGTGCCGATTTTTAAGCTGCTGCCCGTTTGTAAGCTTCGTCCAGCACTTCCGAGAGTGTAGGATGAGCATGAACTAGATGAGCGAGAGTATTGACAGATTCGCGATGAGCGATCGCAGAGGAAGCCTCGTGGATCAAATCTGAGGCATGAAGTCCAATAATGTGAACTCCTAGCACTTCTCCAGTATCCTTGCGAAATACAACTTTCGCCATACCTTCAGCTTCACCTTCAGCGAGCGCTTTAGAATTACCTTTAAAGTAAGACTTAGTAGTCCCAACCTCAAAACCTTCAACTTCACCTAAATCCTTCGCTGCAGCTTCCGTCATGCCAACGTAGCTAATTTCCGGATGAGTAAAAGCAGCCGCTGGGATACTGCGATAATCAATCAAGCGATGTCGTCCGCAGATATTTTCCACAGCAACAATACCTTGAGCGGAAGCCGCATGAGCTAGCATCATCTTGCCATTAGCATCACCAATCGCCCATAAATGCGGCACAGGTTCACCACCCGACAAAACCGCCATCCGGTCATCGACGTTGATAAAGTTCCGCCGGTCAAGTTCTACACCCACCGATTCCAAACCAATATTGTGATTAGCCGGAATGCGTCCAGTAGCGACAAAACAAGCATCAACCTCAATGGTTTCGATAACTTCTTTGGTTTTGAAATCAGCAAGTTCAATCACTACCGGAATACCGGGGGTGACACTCTTGGCATAGATTCCTACATGGGTTTCAATATCACGCGGCGTAATTAATAACCGCTCAGCCATTTTAGCAATATCCCGGTCAAACCCAGGCATCAACTGGTCTAAAGCCTCAATCATGGTAATTTCGCAACCCAAAGCCGAGTAAACATCAGAAAACTCCAGTCCGATGTAGCCACTGCCAATAATTGCCACCCAATTGGGCAACCACTCTAATTTGACACCTTGGTCACTCGTAAATACCGTTGTGCCATCGACTTGAATTCCGGGTGGAACAAAAGGAACTGAACCAGGAGAAAGAATGATATCTTTCGCCGTGATGGTTTTTTCCCCCACGTCTGTCATCACCGTGACTTTTTGTGAACCGGCGACCTTACCCCAACCGCGAATAATGTCAACTCCCAAACGTTTGAGACTATTTGTGAGGTCTCCTTGAATTTTGGCGACTAAATTGAGAGCGTGATCGGCAATGCCTTGTCGGTCAAAATCGACACTACCCACTTGAATTCCCAGCGACTTCAGGTGGTGCGCGTTACGTAATTCCCGCACACGTCCTGATGCAGCAAGTAATGCCTTAGAAGGAATACAGCCGCGATTGACACAGGTACCGCCCATCTCAGCTGCTTCGATAATTGCCGTCTTCAAACCACAGCTAACAGCGTGTAAAGCAGCTCCATGTCCTCCCACGCCAGCGCCGACAATCACTAAATCGTAATCAAAAGCCTGACTCACGTTACTCTCCCGTATCTCTGCCTTTTCTTTATTGTCAACTCGACGTAGCCGCAAGTGCAAGTCCTTCCACTGTTCTTTTGGTCGAGGTTTGACGCGAAAGCGAGTATTTGGGTTAGACTCGGCTTATTAAGAGGTAGTCTGGACGACAAATTTTATGATTGTCGGGGAAATATTGATCAATAATAAAGCGAAGCGCACTTGTTGAGCGCATTACTCCCACTTCCCGACAAAGTGACTCTTAGTTTACACTTCTGCTTGATTTAAGTGACGCAGGAGTGTATAAAAAGGTAGCGATATTACTTTATACTTCTACCATTAAAATACCTGGGAGGTTAGTATAAAACCTAGCGATGCCTACCTGGTATCGATCTGGTTTGCAAGTCCATTATCTGATCGCATTAATAATCTCCCACTTACTGGGTATTCAAGTCTCCTAACGCGCGATTAGACTTGTAACAGGGTTGATGCGTAGCATTAAACTCACTCTCATTATGTCGTAGTGACGAATCCCTTGTCTCTAAGAGTGTACATTTCCGACCCAATCTTTCGTAGTTGAGAGCGGATAGTGTTTCGAGTAACTTGCTGAGAAACGATCAAGTAAGTAACTTTCTCGCCTGTAAAAGTGCGAGTATTCACTTACAGTAAACGGGGAGCGCAAATTTGATTACCGGCAATTTTATTGAGGGAATCAACAAATAGATACATAGTTGGTTTTCTTTTTCTGTGGCTATTTTTACCTAAAATCAGGGTGCATGCTTGCAAAATATACACTTGGCAAACAATTTATGAGGAGGCTCAATGGTAGTCCAAATAGCAACTGAACGCCTCATTTCCCTAAACGGTGTCAGCAAATCCTATCAACAACCGAATGGTCAAGAGATTACAATTCTGGATCACGTTAGCCTAGACTTACGTGCTGGCGAGATTGTGGCTTTACTCGGACCTTCCGGTTCGGGAAAATCCACATTGATGCGAATGATTGCTGGGTTAATTCCCCCAACCAAAGGTGAAGTTTTATATCACGATCAACCTCTGGTCGGCTTGAATCCGGGAGTAGCGATTGTTTTTCAAAGTTTTGCCCTTTATCCTTGGCTGACAGTTCTCGAAAATGTCGAACTGGGATTAAAGGCACAAGGCATTATGTCAGATCAACGGCAGCAAAAAGCCTTAAAAATGATCGACGTTATCGGTTTGGATGGATTTGAGAATGCTTATCCTAAAGAACTTTCAGGCGGTATGCGCCAGCGGGTAGGGTTTGCTAGAGCTTTGGCTGTCGAACCAGAATTGCTGTGTATGGATGAGCCTTTTTCGGCTTTAGATGTACTGACCGCCGAAAACTTGCGCTTTGAATTGCTAGATTTATGGTTAGAGAGGAAGATTCCGACCAAGTCAATTTTAATTGTCACCCACAGTATTGAAGAAGCGGTAATTCTCGCTGACCGGATTGTAGTCTTAGGACGCAATCCCGGACAAATTCGCGCTAACTTGCCGGTAACTTTAACACATTACCGCGATCGCAAAAGTCCGGCTTTTCAAGCGATTGTTGACCAAGTTTACAAAATCCTCACCAACCCCGAACTCAAGGAAATCGAAAAGCAAAAAGAAGTATCACCGATAGATGATGGTAAGCCGCAAAAATCGCAATCATTACCAGCGGTGCGGGTGGGTTCAATTGCCGGACTTTTAGAACTACTGGAAGACAGACAAGGAGACTTATACCGTCTAGCCCAAGAATTGCAACTGGAAGTCGATGATATTCTGCCAATTGTCGAAGCCGCACAACTAATGGATTTAGTGCATATCCAAGAGGGAGATATCGTCCTGACTAATCTAGGTAAAGAATTTATCACCAGTGGGATTGATGAACGTAAACAAATTATTCGCAACCAGTTGCAAACTCGGATTCGCTTAGTCCAGCGGATCAGCCATTTACTCCAAGCCAAGAAGAATCAACGCATTCCCGAAGAATTGATTTTAGATATCTTGGAAACCCACTTCAGTGCCCAAGAAGCCCAACAACAACTCAAAACAGCAATTGACTGGGGTCGCTACGCCGAATTGTATAGCTACGATGAACCGTCGGGAGAAATTTTCTTAGAGCATGTAACTACTGAGGAGTTATCAGAAGTCGGTATTTAAGTGTTCACCATAAATTTTAAATCCATTTTCTCCGTAGAATTCTCATGACTCGACCTCTGACTCCGGCTAATCAAACTCTCCGTAGACTGAATTGGGATTGGAAGGATGGATTGCTGATTTTTGCCATCTTGGCTTTAATCATGACAATCATTAGAACCGCTTCTCAATTTAGTGGTGTTTATAACAACCAATTTCAAGTAGACATTAGCTTGAGTGCATTACCTAGTTATACAGCGCAAACACTTTTGCGAATGTCAGCTGCTTATGTACCATCCCTGATTTTTACACTGTTTTATGCCTATACTGCCTATCGTTCGGCGGCAGCGGCAAAGGTTTTAATTCCGCTATTAGATGTGTTGCAGTCGATTCCGGTGTTATCTATTGCCCCGGCTGCAGTTCTCGCCTTAATCGCCATATTTCCTGGTCAGCGAATTGGGGTGGAACTAGCCGCCATTCTGCTGATTTTTACCAGCATGACCTGGAACATGACATTTAGTTTTTACCAGTCGTTGTGTAACATTCCCCTAGAACTGCGTGAGGCGGCGCGGATTTATCGCCTGAGTGCTTGGCAACAGTTTTGGACTTTGGAACTGCCTAGCGGGGCGATTGGCTTGGTGTGGAACAGCGTCATGTCTTGGGCTGGTGGCTGGTTCGCGCTAATTGCAATTGAATCTTTGACTTTAGGCGACAAAAATTTTCGTCTGCCCGGTTTAGGTTCTTATTTAGGTGCAGCTGCCGATAAGGGAAATTATGGCGCACTGGCGGCAGGATTAATGGCTTTAGTTGGGGTGGTTGTGGCGCTGGATTATTTCCTCTGGCGACCATTGATCGCTTGGGCAGAAAAGTTTAAATTAGAAACGATTGAATCCCAAAATTCTCCGACTTCAGCGGTTTTAGATTTTTTCCGGCGATCGCCTACTCTCCGGATTGTCAGTGAACGATTGTGGCAACCTCTGACAGAAAAAATCGCCCACAGATGGACTTCGCAAGGACGCACAGCTAAACCGATACCTAATGAAAATTCCGCCCCAAGTCAATGGCTCAATTGGCTATTTGTCAGTGGGTTAGGATTGATTGTGCTTTGGGGAACTTGGGAAGCTGCTTTGATGCTACGGTTATTAAGTTGGAGTGATTGGCAGAAAGTCGTCACTGGTGCTGTTTTGACGGCTCTGCGGGTGTTTACGGCTCTGGTTTTATCACTTTTGTGGACAGTGCCGGTAGGAGTCGCGATCGGTCGCAATCCTCGTCTAGCACAAATCTTACAACCGTTTGTACAAATTGCTGCCTCGGTGCCAGCAACTGGCGTGTTTCCAGTGCTGCTATTGTTTTTAGTTCACATTGGTGGTGGATTACAAATTGGTTCTGTAGCGCTGATGTTACTTGGGACTATGTGGTATATCCTATTTAATGTGATTGCTGGCGCACAAGCGATTCCTTCAGAATTATGGGAAGCTGCAGTCGTTTATAAACTCCCTCTCATTGAACGCTGGCGAACGTTAATTATACCGGGAATATTTCCTTATCTAATTACAGGTATGATTACGGCTGTTGGCGGTGCTTGGAATGCCAGTATTTTTAGCGAGTACGTTCAGTTTCAAGGTAAAATTCTAACTACAGATGGTTTAGGGTCAATCATCTCTCAATCCTCTGCTAGTGGTAAATATCCTTTGCTACTAGCTGCTACAGCCATCATGTCAATCTTGGTAGTTCTGACCAATCGTTTGGTCTGGCGTCCTTTGTATCGTTTAGCTGAAGAAAAATATCAATTGCTAGGTTGAAATAGAGATGCGAGTACAGCACTTATGTGCTCACACTTTATGTTGTGACGAATGAAAGAGCGTAAACGCGTGCAAGATGGCTACAGACAAATTGCCAGATGGGGGCTAAACAATATAAAATTTGTACCCCATCATCTTGTTACTCATGCCTACTAGTTCCTGGACTCGTCACCACATTCTTTCTCTCAGTGATTTCACTGCTACTGAATACGATACAGTGTTGCAAACTGCTGCTATTTTTCAAGAAGTGCTATCACGGCGCACGAAGAAAGTACCCTCATTGCAAGGACAAGTTGTCGCCAATTTGTTTTTTGAACCGTCCACCCGGACTCGCAGCAGTTTTGAACTTGCAGCCAAACGCCTCTCGGCTGATACACTGAATTTCGCAACTTCGACCTCTTCGATCACCAAAGGAGAGACAATATTAGATACAGCGAAGACTTATTTAGCGATGGGTACAGATATGATGGTGATCCGCCATCGTGAGGCGGGAGTTCCCCAAGCAATAGCTAACGAAATGGATCGTCTAGGTGTCAGGGTCAGTGTGCTCAATGCTGGTGATGGATTACACGAACATCCTTCCCAAGGATTATTAGATTTATTTACTATTTGTAGTTTGATCGATCCGGCTAATCCGCGTCTGGAACTGTTGAAGGGTAAGAAAATCGCTATTGTTGGGGATATTCTGCATTCTCGCGTGGCGCGGTCGAATATTTGGAGTTTAACTGCAAGTGGTGCTGAAGTTCATCTAGCTGCACCACCGACTCTGTTACCGGAGTTATTCACCGAGTTTGTTAATGAGTGTGGGAATGATCGTCAACTGTTTCTGCATTGGAATTTAGATGCGGCTTTACGCGATGCGGATTTTGTGATGACATTGCGGTTACAGAAAGAACGGATGACGGCAAATTTATTACCAAGTTTGCGCGAATATCATCAGCTGTTTGGAATTACGCGCGATCGCCTCAAATTATGCCACCCAAATGTGAAAATTTTACATCCAGGTCCGGTGAATCGCGGTGTGGAAATTAGCTCAGATATTATGGATGACCCGGAATTTAGCTTGATCCAAGCGCAGGTCACTAGTGGTGTGGCTGTGCGAATGGCGCTGTTGTATTTGATTGGTAGTGGTAAAGGCTAATATTTTTGGGAAAACACAACTACAGACGCTGTGATAATATAGAAAACTGCTGCATAGATTAGAAGTTAAATTCATCATGACACTGACGCAAGAGCGCAAACAAGAGATCATTTCTGGATATCAAGTCCACGAGACTGACACCGGCTCCGCCGATGTCCAAATTGCGATGTTGACTGCTCGCATTAACCGCCTAAGCGAACACCTGCAAGTGAACAAAAAAGACTTCTCTTCCCGTCGAGGCTTATTAAAGCTGATTGGTCAGCGGAAACGTCTGCTTGCATATGTCCAAAAAGAAGACCGGGAAAAATATCAGGCGTTAATTGGTCGCCTGGGAATTCGAGGATAGGAATATCTTATGGCTGCTGAATCTGAACGCGATCCAGACAAAAGTGAGCGCTTACCGTTTGAACCAAGCAAAAAGCGCCCAACGCCTGCTTCACCTAAAGCTAAAGCTAAAGCTAAACCGACCGCACCTTTGAAAAAGCCTCAACAACCAGTAGCCGCAGTTCCTAAGAAGATTGAGCCACGACGTTACACCAAAGAGGAAATGACAATTCCTCAGGTAGTTAGTCAACGCATGATCCGCCGAGTGGCTGGATTTTGTGGAATACCGACAACTTTGGGAATCGTGACTCTGGTTGGTAGCTATTTGCTGGTTTCCTATACCGACATCAAAATCGCTCCTATTCTCGTCTTATTGGTGAATATGGGGTTATTTGGTTTAGGAGTGCTAGGGATCACTTACGGCGTTCTTTCTGCGTCTTGGGATGAGGATCGAGCAGGTGGTGTGCTTGGTTGGCAAGAGTTCCAGACCAATTGGGGACGCATGCAGGAGACTTGGCGCGAAACTCAGCAAAAGAAAGTATAATCAGCGGCTAATTATTAGCCAAAAAGGTATTCAGTAATAAAGAGTACATGCGTCAGTCGTCATTCGCTCCTAGTTTAGGAGAATTTGGTGTGGCTGGCGAATGTCTAATGTTGGAGTTGACAATTTATAACTTCAACATTTCTATATAATAATTTAAAATTTCTTATCGCTCTCAATATAACAGTCATAACGTTGAGCGCTATATTTAAAATAGTTAGAATTTTTAGTTGTTGATATCTCAAAAACAACTTAGCGTAACAGGAATTTTTACATGATTGTAGTGATGAAGGTGGGTTCGCCAGAAGTAGAGATCGTCCGCATTGATGCGGAACTCAGAAGCTGGGGGCTAACACCGGAGAAAATCATTGGTCAAACCAAAGTAGTTTTAGGTCTAGTTGGTGAAACCGCCTCTTTAGACCCAAACCAAATTCAAGAAGTTAGCCCGTGGATTGAGCAAGTACTACGAGTCGAACAGCCTTACAAGCGGGCTAGTCGCCAATATCGCCAAGGTGAAGCCAGCAAAATTGTCGTTAATACCCCCAATGGACCAATTTCGTTTGGCGAACACGAGCCGCTAGTAGTGGTTGCGGGACCTTGTTCCGTGGAAAATGAAGAAATGATTGTGGAGACGGCGATGCGTGTTAAAGCCGCCGGAGCACACTTTTTACGAGGTGGTGCTTACAAGCCTCGGACTTCACCTTATGCTTTCCAAGGTCACGGCGAGAGTGCTTTGGAATTGCTTGCAACAGCAAGAGAAAAGAGTGGATTGGGGATTATTACCGAAGTGATGGATGCGGCTGACTTGGAAAGAATCGGCGAAGTCGCTGATGTGATTCAAGTTGGGGCGAGAAACATGCAGAATTTCTCCATGCTAAAAAAAGTCGGCGCACAGCCAAAACCAGTGCTGTTGAAACGCGGGATGGCGGCGACGATTGAAGATTGGTTGATGGCGGCGGAATACGTTTTAGCTGCTGGTAATCCGAACGTGATTTTGTGTGAACGAGGAATTCGCACTTTTGATCATCAATACACCCGTAACACCCTGGATTTGTCGGTAGTGCCAGTTTTACGCAAACTGACTCACCTACCCATCATGATCGATCCTAGCCACGGTACAGGTTGGTCAGAATTTGTGCCCTCAATGGCAAAAGCAGCGATCGCAGCTGGTACGGACTCACTCATGATTGAGGTTCACCCCAACCCGGCGAAAGCAATGTCAGATGGGCCGCAATCTCTTACCCCAGAGCGTTTCGATCGCCTGATGCAAGAACTTGCCGTAATTGGTAAAGTCGTCGGTCGCTGGCAACAACCTGCCGTCGCCTTAGCATAAATATAAAATCTTTGGAATCGGCTTGTAGTTGCGCTTTAGCGCTAAAGCGCAACTACGAACCATTAACGCCGACCTACTTAGCGGCGTCTGCTACCAGAACCAAAGGAACTACGCCTTGGAACAGAAGAACGTCCCCCACTACCAAAACTGCTGCTAGGACGGCGTTGGACAGTACCCGATTGACCAGAAGGTCTGAGGTTACTGCTACCAAAACCGGAACCAGACGAGCGACTACCCGAATTAGTCCGGGGTGCAGTGCTGAAATCTGGTTGACTAGTTAAAGGTCTTCTAATCTGCCCAGTAGTACGGAAAGTGGTACGATTTTGCTCAACTGCTGATGGCTGGTTATAACGAGTGCGATAGTTACCAAACGCCTCACCGTAGCTGTTACCATATCCGCCATAACCATTAAATACTGACACTCCCGGTTGATAGAGAGGCGGTACATAATAACGCGGTCTAAACAAAAGATTCCCGATCGCTTGACCTGCGACAGCGCCAGCAACAGAGCCAGCAAACGGTGCCCAAAAGCCATTTTCTCTGCGGACTACTACTGTTTCTCGCTGTCCATTTTCATTAGTTCTAGTTTCAGTGACATTGTGGACATACTCAATTTTGAACTCCGGTGTCAGGTATAAAGAAGGTTGACCATTCTCCACCTTTAAGTAACTTTTATCACCAGCTTTGATTTGTTCGTCTGTAAGACGAGCCATTTGTACCTCTTTGTTTTTATAAGTCGAAGGTGTACCTGCTGGGGTATTAAGCAAAAACAAAGTGTACTCACCATCAGCATCATTGAATGTAGCCTGTTGTACAGGATACTGACCATCACTAATTCTCGTGACCTGTGTATTTTGAGTGTCGTTGCGAGTTTGAGAAACTTGTTTTTGTCCTCCACCGCCACAAGCGACAGTGGTAAAACACAAAGTCAGGGCTAAAAATAGAACTGTAATTTTCCGTAATATTGTCATGGTTACTTGATGCTTACTCTATCAACGAGCTTAACAAAGGAATGGGATGATCCTCTTCTTACAGTGGAATCAATTCGGGAAAGTACTGCAATAACTGATCGCTAGTGAGTTCGTCGCCGATTTGGGCTGGTGAGAAATGGATTTGAACGGCTCGGAGTTTACCTTGATATTGCAGGTTAATCAAAGTTTTTAAGCCGCGCTTTAGGTCATTGACATTAGAAAGATCGGTTTCTAACTCTGGGACTTCTCCCTCACAAGCTACAGTGAGCATCACTACTACGTTGCTGGTGATGGGGATAGATAGAGGCTGATTTGCTGGAGGTTTGGAGCTAAAATCGACTTCGCTGAGGTAGCGTTGGGCTGAATCGGTAAATAATTCGTTGACAAAATCTCCCGCCTCGCCTTCACTCCAATAAACTTCGCCTTCATTCGCCGCCGAGACCCAGAATTCATCAGCTTGTAGCAAAGACTGGCAAATTGTTACTAGTCCCTCGCCAGCAACTTGTAAATCGCCATCAGCATCCATTACTTGGCGGGCGACACGATTGAGAACACCCAGAATTGGTGCAACATCATTTCCTCCGAGGTGGAGAAATATGCGACAGACCACAAATCGGGTGCGACCTATCATTTGGTTAAAGCGATCGCGCATCATCCACCTCCATACATTTAATGGGGAATGTCCATCAGCTATGTTACTGATCTATATAATGAAAGTCTTTCACAAAATCGACCAGCATATTTAACGGTGGTAGGAGAAACCTTGTGGCTTCACTGGGGTCATCGGCTGAGTTATTTGGGGTGGCAAATTTTTTGCCAAAATGATAATGTTCGTGGATCAACAAGGTTTGGGCGCTGGAATTTGTGAGGATTGTTTGGGTTGGCGCTTGAAAAAAGCCGATTTTGGCAAGGACACCGGGAAATTTTTTCAGCGTCCTAATGGCATTGGCTTGAGTGAGGCATTGTTCTAGCGCCTGGTCTAATTTTTTCACTTGAAGAGGCTGTTTTATCCCTAACCGCTCCAAATCTTGGGAGATAATGATTTGGACGGCTGTAAAAATATTTTTCTGTGTAGGTGTAACATCACTAAAAGGCAAAATTGCCATACAAGCGCTGGGAAATAAATCTTGATCGCGTTCGACAGGGAATGTCAGCACCGTCCGCCGTTTCCAGATTTCAATACTCGGTGGTTGGGCAAGCATTGGGTATTGTTGGGCGATATGATAATAAGCACCAGCAAGGGCAAAACTAGCTTCGTGATCTAAACCACTATCAATAATGATGCGGATGGTGGGTGGACTACCATTGAAAAATGCTCGCGCTTGTTCGGGGCTGAATTGTTGAATCATGGAGCGATCGCCTGTGGGACTCAAGTCAATCCATTCACAAGTGATTCTTTCTGTTTTCAAACCAAACCGCGATACTGCGTAGAGTTTTGCCCCAGTTAAAATAGCTTCGGTTAAATCTGCGCCTACCCACTCTGCCTTAATTAATCTTGCCTGAGTTAAATCAGCGTGGACTAAACTGGCATTAGTTAAATTAGTATTACTTAAGTCAGCCCCAAGTAAATTAGCGCCACTTAATTTAGCATCACTCAAATCTGTCCAGCGGAGGTTCGCCCCACTTAAATCAGCCCAGCGGAGATTTGCCCCACTCAAGTTAGCACCACTAAGGTTAGCGCGGCTGAGGTTGGTCTGTCTAAGTTCAGCTTGACGTAGATTCGCGCCACCTAAATCGCAACGACTCATATCAGCAACATTTAAATTAGCTTGCTCTAAGTTCGCTCCTGTGAGTGTACTACCTCTCATAACTGCTTCGCTAAAATTAGCATGGCGAAGATTGGTTTGCCGAAGTGTCGCCTCTCGCAAATCAGCGCCGCTGAGATTCGCCTCCGATAAGTCAGCGCGGCTGAGGTCAGCACGAATCAATTCCGCGCGGATTAGTCTCGCCCTCATCAGTTGAGCACGACTAAGATCAGCGCGAATCAAATTAGCGACGTTGAGACTAGCGTTGTTAAGGTTAGCATTGCTGAGATTTACCCCACTTAGTCTTGCCACATTTAACTTAGCGTAACTGAGATTGGCACCTGTGAGATTTGCACCACTGAGATTTGCCACACTCAAGTTGGCTCGACTTAAATTCACGCCGCTAAGTTTAGCACTACTCAGATTAGCTTCACTGAGGTCAATCCCAGTAAAGTCTCTGACTCCGGCGGCATATTTTTCTAGGAGTTCCTCAACATTCATTTCGGCTACCTCTTTGCTCCCAAGCGCAACTTGATGGTTGGTAAAATTGCATCTAACTCATGCCAATGATGTGTGAGTGAAACGCAAGAGACAGATGTTGGAATCGCATATGAATATCGGTATTTTAGGGTTAGGTCTAATTGGTGGGTCGTTAGGTTTGGATTTGCGATCGCAAGGTCATCATGTCTTTGGAGTCAGTCAGCGGACATCAACATGTCAACAGGCTTTAGACCTAGGCATCGTAGATGATGCTAGTGTTGACCTGAAGCAGTTGGCAGCAGCAGAGGTTATATTTATTTGCACCCCTCTGTCTCTAATTGTTCCCAAGATTGTGCAGCTAATAACTTATTTGTCTCCAGATACGGTGTTGACAGATGTGGGTTCCGTAAAAACACCGATTGTTGAGGCAATAAATCCTTTGTGGCGGAATTTTGTGGGTGGACACCCAATGGCGGGAACTGCTGAGAGTGGAATCAACGCCGCCCAACGGAATTTATTTGTCGGTAATCCTTATGTGCTGACACCCACACAGGCAACACCTTCCTCAGCGACAATGGTTGTGGAGAAAATTGTGCTAAAGCTTGGTGCGACTATTTATCACTGTCGTCCCGAAGAACATGATCGCGCCGTCAGTTGGATTTCCCATTTACCTGTCATGGTCAGCGCTTCCTTAATTGCGGCTTGCATGAGTGAGACGAAACCAGAAGTTTTAGAATTAGCCCAAAAGTTAGCAAGTTCTGGCTTTCGCGATACCAGTCGGGTAGGTGGTGGCAATCCTGAATTAGGCGTGATGATGGCACGATACAATCGACCAGCTTTGTTAGCATCCTTGCAGCAGTATCGCCATAATTTGGATGATTTAATCGCTCTGATTGACCAAGAAAACTGGGAGGGTTTAGAGTCAAGCTTCAACTCAACTCAACAAGCGCGTCCTAATTTTATGGATGAGTCATAAATTTACACTCAATACCAGAGTTTTCACAATCCCGCAATACCCCTGAAACAAAACTGCCACAAAAAATGTCTACCATAGAAGGTAGAAAGTAAGCCAATATTTTATCTAGTTATTCCCGACAAATGGAAAATCCTCAAGATCAAGATCGGCAGCCAAAAGCAAAACGCGGCATCAACAAGGCAGCTACATATTTATCACTGATGTTACTAGGATCGGGTATGACACTTGCGGGAGGCTATCTGGCATCCCATCAAGCGCAGCTACAATCGGAAGCATCGAGTATCGCTGTGAGTCCGGCAAAAGCCGCCCCACTACCCGGTGGTACAGATAATAACTTGATCCCAAATGTGGTGCGTAATGTTGGTCCTGCAGTCGTGCGGATTGACTCTTCCCGGACAGTCACCAGCCAATTGCCCAATGAATTAAACGATCCGTTCTTCCGCCAATTTTTTGGTTCTCGCGGTGTCGCCCCAGAAAAGCAAGTGCAAAGAGGTACTGGTTCCGGCTTCATCATCAGTAACGATGGTCGGATTATTACCAATGCTCACGTAGTCGCTGGTGCAGACACAGTCACAGTTAGACTCAAAGACGGACGCAGCTTTAAAGGCAAAGTACTGGGTAAAGACGAACTGACCGATGTCGCGGTAGTCAAGATTCAAGGGGATAACTTACCGTCCATTCCCTTAGGTAACTCAGATGCTTTACAACCAGGACAATGGGCAATAGCTATTGGCAATCCTCTAGGTCTAGATAACACCGTCACCGCCGGCATTATCAGCGCTACTGGACGCTCTAGCCGGGATATTGGTGGTCCCGAACGCCGTGTAGAATATATTCAAACAGACGCTGCTATTAACCCTGGAAACTCTGGCGGGCCGCTGCTGAACGAACGCGGCGAAGTGATTGGGATGAATACAGCCATTATTCAAGGTGCGAATGGATTAGGCTTTGCTGTTCCCATCAACACCGCCCAAAAAGTTGCTACTCAACTGGCGGCTACAGGTAGCTTCCAACATCCTTATTTGGGAGTGCAGATGATCGGGTTAACCCCGGAATTGAGGCAAGAAATCAACTCCAGCCCGAATACTGGTTTTAAAATTGATACAGATCGCGGTGTGTTAGTAGCAAAAGTTCTACCTAACTCGCCTGCAGCCCAAGCCGGGGTACGCGCTGGGGATGTGATTGAGAAGCTTAACGGTCAAGCTGTCACAGATGCTGGTAGTGTCCAAAAAGCCGTAGAAAATACCCAAGTGGGGACAGAAGTTAACATTCAGGTGCGCCGTAACGGGCAGAATGTCAACTTGGCTGTGCGACCTGGGGCTTTCCCGGCGGCTCAACTGCAGTAAATCTTACGCGGGAGCAAATTCGCTCTCAGGCTAAAGCCTGGAGCTATACGAACAAAGCCTGCAAAGGCAGGCTAACTCTATTATTCGTAGCCTGCAAAGGCAGGCTTTGTTCGCATAGCAACACCCTTAAGGGTGTTGATTGCATTCATTGAGATGCTCCCTCCTACGCAAAGTCGTTAAGGTAATCTTTGCGACTTTGCGTGAGATCATCCATCTACTCCCAGGTGTATCCGGTTTTCAGTTTCAGTAAATTTGTCTGCTGCTAGTTGTTCAGTACTTAGCAACGAAACGACAATCCCGACGATAAACGATAACGGAATACTGACTAATCCAGGATTCTTCAGCGGGAAGATGGCTGTCGACTGCTTCAGTATATCTACTTGAATTGTGGGTGACAAATAGATTAGTAATAAGGAAGATATGGTGCCGACCAGCATACTGGCTACGGCTCCGTTGGTGGTGAAACGTCGCCAGGTCATTGAAAGTAGCAAGGCGGGGAAGTTGGCACTGGCGGCGATCGCAAATGCTAAACCTACCATGTAAGCGACATTTTGCCCTTTAAAGACGATGCCGAGAACCATTGCTAATACACTGAGAAGAATTGTTGCCAAACGGGCAACTTTTAGTTGTTCTGTTTCGTTAGCTTCACCAGAGCGCACGACATTCACCCACAAGTCGTGAGATAATGCGGCTGCACCAGAAAGGGTTAGTCCGGCAACGACAGCTAAAATGGTGGCGAAAGAAACGGCAGAGATGAAGCCTAAGAAGGCATCACCACCGAGGTATTGGGCTAACATTGGCGCTGCCATGTTACCGCTTTTATTGATGGCTTTGATTGCTGGTTGACCAACCAACGCCATCGCCCCGAAACCAAGAATAAAGGTGAGGAGGTAGAAAACACCGATTAATGCTGTGGCATAAGTCACAGAGTTACGGGCTGTTTTGGCGTCGGGGACGGTGTAGAAACGCATCAGGATGTGGGGTAGTCCGGCTGTCCCAAACATCAGCGATAATCCGAGAGAGATGGCATCCCACGGGTCAGCAACTACTTTGTTACCCGGTGCGAGGACGTTAGGATATTTGGCAGCGGCGGCGGCGAAGAGAGTAAAGGGGTTGAATTGAAATTGGGCGAGGACTAAAATTGCCAGCATGATAGTGCCGCCAAGTAATAGTACTGCTTTGATAATTTGCACCCATGTAGTGGCAATCATCCCGCCAAAAATCACGTAAGCCATCATGACGCCAGCAACGATGATTTCGGCTAATTCGTAATCAATGCCAAATAGTAGTTTGATTAATTCGCCAGCACCTACCATCTGGGCAATTAAGTAAAAGGTCACAACTGCAAGTGTACCGATTGCCGCTGCTACTCGTACTGGTTTTTGGTTTAAGCGATAAGCTACGACATCAGCAAAGGTGTATTTACCTAAGTTTCGCAATGGCTCGGCAATCAAGAACATGACAATCGGCCAACCGACGAGAAAGCCGATAGAATATATTAGTCCATCGAAGCCATTGAGGGCAACGAGTCCAGCAATTCCTAGAAAGCTAGCTGCACTCATGAAGTCGCCAGCTAAGGCAAACCCATTTTGGATACCGCTGATGTTACCGCCGGCTGTGTAAAAGTGGGAAGTACTTTTGGTGTGTTTGGCAGCCCAATAAGTAATTCCTAAGGAAATGGCGACAAATACGAAGAAGAAGGCGATCGCTAGTGGGTTAAATTGACCTAGAGTAGTTTTACCTACTTCAGCTAGCATTTGATGACTAAACAAGGGAACACACCACATATTCATTTTTTACTTAGTTAGTTATTTTCTGGTCAGTCGAGCAACTTTGGCGTCGTAGCTATTATTTGCCCAACGCACGTAAATAAAAATTAAGACCCAAGCAGAGACAATTACTAGCGCCCCCAGTAAAATTCCTAAACTGAGTCCAGGAAAGAGTAGTGTTCCAAGTAAAGGTTTATTAAAAGCAACCAGCAGGATAAAACCAAAGTAAATTGCCATCATCGTTGCACTGAGTATTACAGATACTCGCCAACGTTCGGCAGCTAAAGCCTGAATCGCCTTGGCACGCTCGTTCATATTTTGTCCCATTGCATATTAGGTCAAATACTCCCACTAACTGGAGAAGTATACTAGAAAGAGATTATTAAATTTTTAAGTAATTTTGGATACTTTTCGTAAATAAATAATATGGGCGAACACCGCCGAGTCGCGCAAGATTGAGAAATCAACTACACCATAAATTGTGAAGGGGGAACATAACAATGACAAATCAATGTCCACAGTGCCAGAATCGACTTCATCCGGGAGACAAATTTTGTAATGCTTGCGGTAATTCGCTCAGTACGTCAGCATATCAACAGATGGGTACTCCGATGGCTGGATTTGCTGATGAGCCGATTCCAGAATTGCACAATCCACGGGGAATCCTCCGGTCTGGTGACTTGAGTTTGCGAATTGAAGGTGAAGTAGTTCCTGTTGTGGATGTGGAACTAGGTCAGCAACAATCAATATATTTTGAGCATCATATTCTTTTATGGAAGCACCCTAGTGTCCGATTGGGGGTGAAAGGGTTGAAAGGTGCTGCTAGACGCTATTTTGCGGGACTGCAAATTTTCATCAGTGAAGCACATGGACCGGGAAATATTGCCTTTTCTCGGGAAGCACCTGGACAAATTGTGGCGCTGCAATTAGAAAATGGACAGACAGTGGATGTGCGGGAACATCAGTTTCTGTTAGCTACTAGTAATGTGGAATACAATTTCTTTTTCCAACGCGGATTGGCAAATCTCTTTTTTAGTCGCAGTGGCGGATTTTTTATCGACCGCTTTGTTGGCAAGCGAGAAGGAGGATTGTTGCTAATTCACGGTTATGGTAACGTGTTTGAAAAGCATTTGGCTCCGGGTGAGGTTTTAGATGTGGAACCAGGAGCATGGTTGTGGAAAGATGCTTCTGTAAGGATGGAGACAGTAACAGCGCTACAATCTTCTGGAGGTATTTTGGGCGCAATTGGGGTGATGCTAGGAGGGATTTCTTTTACCCTTAACCGTTTTACAGGTCCTGGTCGGTTAGGGTTGCAATCCATGACTTACCACCCACCAACCGCCGAAGGTGCAACTGAAGTAGGTGGTAGTAGTATGCCATCAGGTGCTTAAGGTAAAGTGTGGCGTTGAAAAAATTCCCAAATCTCCTGGCTGGCGTTTAAGCCAAGTTTCGCATTAAACTGATTGAGATTTGGATCTTTGGTAGCGCCACCTGGCCAAAAATGTCCGCCATTAACTACAGCTAGGTGTTCCACCTCGGAACTGGCACTACAACCAGAATAATGTACAGTTTTTACTGGGATGCGATCGCTGGCATCAGCGTTAAACGCACCTTTAACGGATGTTGGACAATGATTATACGATTGCCAAAAGTTGAGCATTGCGGGAATAGAAATTAATCCTCTATATTCACTAGGCTCATCGCCTTGATAATGTACTGATTGATCGTTTGTACCGTTAATTGCTAGCATTGACACTGGAGCCTGCGGCTGGCAATTAGATTGGAGTCGAGTGGGAATGGAACCTGCGACTGAGGCAAAGGCGGCAATTTTGTTCGGTAGGCGACAAGCTAGAACTTGAGTCAGAATGGCACCTTTAGAGAAACCAGTCGCATAAATTCTATGGCTATCTATATTTGCTGTTTGTTTGAGGCGGTCAAGTAAAGCATTGGTGAATGATACATCATCCAGGTTATTTTCAGAATTACCCTTCAGAAACCAATTATGTTTAATGCCATCTGGATAAACCGCTATAAACCCTTGCTGTTCCGCTAACTCGTTAAAGCGGGAAACCTCAGCCATTGAATGACCACTACCACCATAGCCGTGAAATGCTAAAACTACAGGTAGAGGATGGTCGGAATGAGCATTCGGCATGTAAGCATAGTAAGTCCGCTCTTGACCTTGATCGTTAAATTTGCCATAATTATCGCCGGAAACAATTTTCTTGAGCGGTACTGATTCTTCAGCCTGAATGGAACTGCAAGCTGCCAAGGTGATTGAAAGTAAGCAAATTGACAATTGCCGGAAGCGAGTACTAAGATTTATTTTCATGATTTGGATTGCGATCGCTTTCTAAAATCGCGATTTTTTAGTTTGTGGGTTTAAATTTATTTTGAGCAACGGTTCAGGCGCTGGTCGCGTTTGTAGTGTTTGGATTTCTCTTTCCAAGTTATTTCTTCCTTGGCGGAAAAAGTCTTGTGAATCAGTGGGAATCAAATCGCGTGACAAATGCTGAGCTTGAGCCGGAGTTATTGGCACTTGTGCTAGAGCTTGACTAGTAGTATGCCCAGCGAGTAACACCGTAGAAAAAATTATAGATGTTATTTTAAGTGTGCAGATGGATATTGATGGCACAAACATTGCTCCCTCCTTGTCGAAAGGCGACTTGCCAGCACTTTGTATGAGTATCAGGACTATATGTTTACATTTATTAACTGGCGGTTACATCCTGCCAATGGTGGATATTTTTTTGTGCGAAACGATAGGATGCGCGATCGCGCCTGAATATTTCATCCTAGATGTGAGAAATCAGTGATAGGCTTAGGGATAATACCACTGATGGTTGCAGCATTAGCTGTAGCGATCATCCAGCGTAATTAGAGGACAATTTAGGTTAAGTGCCATTGCAATGTAAAGCGAATCGTATAAAGCCAGTTGACTGCTTAAACCGATTTGTAAAGCGCAAGGTAAAAGTTGTCGCATTGGCATAACCTGAAATGATAACACTAGCAGTTTATGAACAATTTGTTCCAAAGAGCGTTTGTGGCAGACCTCGAAAACGAACCTCCTTCCACAGAACATTAACGCATTCCAACAGACAAAATTCCTGTACTTATAACTGACCCTGATACATTCGAGCAACTAAAACCCGTGCCTCTGGTGTGTAAGATTGGGCGATCGCATACTGGACTACCACGCTAGCATCTACTACATAGCTAACCATTATCGATCTCGATCCTCTTGCAATTCAGTAGTCGTTGGACTGGGAGGAGGTGTCCATCTCAAGCCATCCATCGCCGCTAAAATCTCCTCCAGGGAGCGAGTATCTCGGGATGGTTGCGACCAATTCCGTAATCTGTCATCCACAACTTCTATAATCAGAGCTTTGATGTCATCAATCGTCATCTCAGTTATATTTGAGGTTGTCATACTGTGTACCAAGGTTTCTTACTATTGTGGCACTATGAACGGGTTTCTAAGTTAAAACGCAAAACGTTTACGGCAAATTCGCGATTATTTTGTTGCTTCTGGCAAACCTTAATAAGGTGAAGATGAAATAGAAAAAGAACTTGAGAGGAGTAAAGGTGAGGCTCAGGGTAATTAAATAATTATTGCTTTCGCGATACTATTTCATACAGTTATTGGCAATATTAAGATAGATACTGTGTAAAATGGAGTAATTAACAGTACTCTCATTACAGACTCTGAGCCTGAATACATGACTACGGTTATCTTTGTGCATGGAACAGGTGGTAGAAAACCTGCCTATGCGATTACATTTGGCGATATTGAAAAAAAACTCTCTCAACTTAACCCAGAGATTAAATTAGTTCCTTGTCTTTGGGGTGAACCTCATGGCACAAAACTCAACGCTAATGGTGCGTCCATTCCTGAATACGATTCTACAGGAGGAACTGCTAAGTCAAACAACAAGGAAGTACATCCCGTTCAGCTTTGGGAACAGTTGTATAAAAATCCATTGTATGAAATTCAACTTTTATCATTCAGACAGATTCGCGGACGAGATGCTGTTCCAGGTAAACTCACTCCATCACAGAAGCTTCGCAACAAAGTCAATGAGTTGACTGCTGCTTCCTCCACACTCCTAACCCAACTGCAACAGGCTCGTATCGCGAAAGTATTCGACCAAGCTCACCGGGTAGTTACACAGTCTAAATCGTATAACAGACTACTGGATACAGCATCAGCATCTTTGGATGAAGATTATGCAGCCATTGCTAGAGCAATTGTAGCCCAGGCGATCGAGTTATGCGATCAAGAATGGATCGATACTCCCATTCGCTTCGACTTTGACTTGCGAGACAAGACTGTAGACTCAATTAATCGTGAATTAACCAACGAGACAGCAAGAGGGATAATTGGGGATACCATAAAAAATCTGTTTTTACCTACGTTAAAATCTTTAGGTAACAGGCATTTACAGCGACAGCGAGGATCGTTGACTGATGCTGCCTATCCTTTTAGTGGTGATATTCTCTATTATCAAACCAAGGGAGAAAAGATTCGTGAATTTATTCGCTCTTCAGTTGAGAATGCTGAACCTCCGGTAGTACTTCTCGCCCATAGTTTAGGAGGTATTGCTTGTGTAGATTTGCTCGTTGCACAGAAATTACCCCTGGTTAAATTACTGGTTACAGTCGGTTCACAGGCTCCATTTTTATACGAAATTGATGCACTGCAAAGTTTAGCATACGGAGAGTCTCTACCAGAATATTTCCCTAAATGGTTGAATATCTATGATTTGCGGGATATCCTCAGTTATGTTGGCGATCGCCAAGGGTTATTTCCAGGACGGATCAAAGATGTGAAAGTCGATAACCAGCAGCCTTTTCCAGAGTCTCATGGTGCTTATTGGTACAACCCTGCTACATGGGATGCGATTTTGAAGGAATTGCCATGACAAATCCAATCAGTCCGGAAGAAACCTATGCGCTGGTTGTTGGAATTGAAAAATGTCAAGCAGGTTCAGACTGGGATCTCAATGGTCCAGCTAATGATGCTATACAGTTTGTTAACTGGTTACTTGAGAGAAAAGTAGACCCAGAAAATATACATTTATTTCTGTCTCCCTTAGACACAAATAGGAATTTAATCCAAAATACAACGCTAAATTATCAGGCTGCTAATCAAGAAAATATAATTAATGCAATTATCTACAAATTGCTCGGTGAAGATGTCACTGGTGAGTTGCTGTATGTGTTCTGGGGAGGACACGGTATCATCACTAAGTCTCAGGAGACAACACGCAGACTCCTTTTTAGCGATACTGACGGCACGAACAATCACAACCTTGATTTTAATTCACTGCTAGAGGCACTGAAAAATTCTAGCTGTAATTCAGGCTTTGCGAGACAGGTCTACTTTATTGATGCTTGTGCAAATTCTTCAGGTAAAGATCACTTTGGGATAATTAAAGCCGAGACAGCAGGAAAACGTTTTGCCTCAAACAGTGACGCGCAAAATAACGAACAATTTGTATTGTTTGCCTCAGGTGAGTATGAGGTAGCTACTAACGAAAATCAGTTTGGAGGTGGCAGCTTTTCCCAGGCAGTTATGGCAGAGTTAAATAAACTTCATTCATCTTTATTGCTACCGGAAATGGAGCAATTGACAAAACAGGTTCAGACAAAGCTGCTGGCAGATGGCAAAGCAAAACCAGTTTCTTGGCTTCGTGAATGGGGTGGGAGTACAAAAGAAATAACATTCCCTCAACGGCGTAAAATTGACTGGCGCGAAGTCTGTGGTGAGCAATTGAAGCAGAGACAAAATCTCACTACGAATCCCCTGACATCAAATCAGGAGGTAGCTCTTCAAGTTAAAGATGTTTACGTGCCACTGGGATTAGTGGAGCGCAAAAAACAATCTCAGCGTCAAAGTCAAAGTGATTTTTCTCCAGCCCGTGGGTCAGAACTCTACACAGAAACGGAAATCACCAAAACATTTGAGCATGGTGAATTTCTCAAAAAAGTTCTCAAGGAGAGCAACACGCCTAAAAGTAAAGGTAAACGTATTGCTATCATTGGTGAACCAGGAGCAGGAAAAACCACACTGTTACAACAGATTGCTCATTGGATATCTGACGAAATTGAGCAGTCAGTTGTCATTTGGGTATCTTTAGCAGATTTGCAAAAGCCGTATCTAGTAGAGCAGTATTTATTTGAAACCTGGCTGACCGCTGCTGTAATGAAAAAAGGTAAGGCTCTCGTTGCAGAGGAACTTAAGAATGATTTTGTTACGCAATTTCAGCAGGGTCACGTATGGCTACTGTTAGATGGGTTAGATGAGATGTCAGCCCCTAGCAATCCCCTGACAGAAATTGCACGGCAGATCCGCGACGGAGGGGCTATTTCCCAAGCGCGAATCGTGCTGACCTGTCGGGTAAATTTGTGGGATGGTAGTAGTAACGCACTGGACGATTTCGATACCTATCGCACTCTCAACTTTTCCTACCCAGATCAGGTAGAGACGTTCATTAGCCAATGGTTCGCTGCTATATCAAAGGAAACAATAGCAAAAGGGCTATGCGATGCACTCAAAGAACCAGGTAAAGAGCGGATTCAAGATTTGGTGAAAAATCCTCTTAGGCTAACGCTATTATGTTTAACTTGGGATGAGTGGCAACAACAGGGGGGATTGCCAGACACGGCAGCAGAACTATATAAGAATTTTGTTGATTATTTCTATAACTACAAATTTTCTACAACCGAAAAATTGCAAGAAGATCTAAATCACGCATTAGGAGAATTATCCCAATGGGCAATCAATCAACCAACATCTCGTTTTCGCATTCGACTAGATCAAATTCCTCGTGATATTAAGGATAAATTAGGCTACAAAGATGATCAAAATACCCCATTGGGATTAGCCATAAAGTTAGGCTGGCTAAACAATGTGGGAATAGCTACAGAAACCCCTGGTGTAGATGTTTACTCTTTTTTTCATGCCTCTTTTCAGGAATACTTTGCTGCCCAAGTAATTGACGACTGGCACTACTTTCTCAACCATATTCCGAAGAACCCTAGTCAAGGAACTTACCGCATATTTGAAGCCCAATGGAAGCAGCCGATATTGCTCTGGCTAGGACGTCAGGATTTAGCCAAAGAGCAAAAGCAAGCGTTTATTCAGGCTTTAGTAGAGTTTAAGGATGGGTGTAAAAAATGGAACAATAAATATATAGCTAAAGGCTTTTACGAGTATCAAGCCTATTTTTTAGCAGCATTAGGAATTACCGAGTTTAAAGATTGTTCTCAAACTGATGAAATTGTAAGGAAAGTTATTGAGTGGACTTTTAGTGATTTCAGCATCATTAGAGAGGAAGCCAACATAGTACTGCAACAAACACACCGCACCAAAGCGATCGCGGCTTTAGTCCAACTGCTGTCGAATACTGATGTGGATGACATCACCCGTGGGAGTACAGCGGTAAGCTTGGGTGAAATTGACCCAGGTAATCCACAAGCGATCGCGGCTTTAGTCCAACTGCTGTCGAATACTGATGTGGATGACATCACCCGTTGGAGTACAGCGGTAAGCTTGGGTGAAATTGACCCAGGTAATCCACAAGCGATCGCGGCTTTAGTCCAACTGCTGTCGAATACTGATGTGGATAACATCACCCGTTGGCGTGCAGCAGAAAGCTTGGGTGAAATTGGCACTGGTAATCCACAAGCGATCGCGGCTTTAGTCCAACTGCTGTCGAATACTGATGTGGATGACTACATCCGTAGGCATGCAGCAGAAAGCTTGGGTAAAATTGGCACTGGTAATCCACAAGCGATCGCGGCTTTAGTCCAACTGCTGTCGAATACTGATGTGGATGACGATACCCGTGGGAGTGCAGCAGCAAGCTTGAATGAAATTGACCCAGGTAATCCACAAGCGATCGCGGCTTTAGTCCAACTGCTGTCGAATACTGATGTGGATGACTACATCCGTTGGCGTGCAGCAGAAAGCTTGGGTGAAATTGACCCAGGTAATCCACAAGCGATCGCCGCTTTAGTACAACTGCTATCGAATCCTGATTTAAATGAATACACGCGTAGGCATGCGGCAGAAAGCTTGGGTGATATTGGCACTGGCAATCCACAAGCGATCGCCGCTTTAGTACAACTGCTGTCGAATCCTGATTTAGATGACTATACGCGTTGCCGTGCGGCAAAAAGCTTGGGTAAAATTGGCACTGGCAATCCACAAGCGATCTCCGCTTTAGTACAACTGCTATCGAATCCTGATTTGGATGACTATACGCGATCGCGTACGGCATATAGCTTGGGTTATATTGGCACTGGCAATCCACAAGCGATCACCGCTTTAGTACAACTGCTGTCGAATCCTGATTTGGGTGAATACACGCGATCGTGTACGGCATATAGCTTGGGTTATATTGGCACTGGCAATCCACAAGTGATCGCGGCTTTAGTACAACTGCTGTCGAATCCTGATTTGGATGACGACACGCGTAGGCTTGCGGCATATAGCTTGGGTAAAATTTTGGGAGACAATGAATTGAATTCAGTCGTCACAGACTTAAAAGGCAACTTGAATAGCTTTAAAAAATTTGATGAGAATTTGTATAATTTCTTTTGGCACTGTGCCCAAAAAATGACATATCCTGCTTTTTATCAAGCTTGGTATAATCACAACACTACGCCCGATGCACCTTTTTTTGCTTGGTGTTCTCGTGCGATCGCCATTATCCATAACATTTTCGCTCGGATCTTAAATCGTTGATAGTGACTTTCACCCCTAAATTAGGAGTGACATAGCCAAATCTTGCCCCAAGAATGAAGGGTCAGCAATCTAGATGCAGAGAGTCAAAGTCAGTAAGTACTGGCAAGTGAATAATATTATATTGACTAAACGTTTCGTCCGTTGCGTCCATTCCGAAAATACGGCATGATGGAACTATGTGATGGCGTAGCGTTGATTGCCCAAGCGCAAATTGTAATACTGTACATGGAGATTCGGATGGTTATTACTACTCACAGCCCTAATACCGATACTATTCATATTGCCCAAACAGCCTCTGATCTTCTCGCTACTTACTTAGAACAGCACCCAACTCAGCAACTGAAATTAGTATCGGTAGACGGTAGCGAACAAGTGTTGGAAGTTCCGCCCCTGGCGCTACACCTATTGCTGGATATCCTCACACACATGGGTCAGGGTAATCAGGTCTCACTCATTCCACAAAAATCTGATCTGACTACAACAGAAGCTGCGGAAATCCTCAATGTCTCTCGTCCCTTTGTTGTCAAACTGCTAGAAACCGGAGCTATGCCTTATCATAAAGTTGGTCGCTATCGCCGAATTAACTATAACGACCTGATGGCTTACAAACAGCAAAGTGATCTAGAGTGTCTGCAGGCTTTGGATGAACTGGCAGAGCAAGCTCAAGAGTTAGGCATGGGTTACTAATTTGCTCATGACCTTGCCTATTGTTCTCTATGATGCTTGTGTACTCTATCCAGCCGCGCTGAGGGATTTACTAGTGCAACTAGCTTTATCTGGAATCTTTAAAGGACGATGGACAGAGCGGATTCATGATGAGTGGACGCGCAATGTGATTAAAAATCGCCCAGATTTGCATCCACAGCAAATACAGCGCACTCGTGAATTGATGAATCGAAGTGTGCGTGATTGTTTAATTACAGGCTACGAATCAATTGAAGCTAGCTTGTTACTACCAGATATGGATGACTGTCACGTACTCGCAGCAGCTATTCATGGTGATGCAGAAGCCATTATTACTTTTAATCTATCCGACTTCCCCGCAACCATTCTTCAGGAATACGACATCTTGGCTTTGCACCCCGATGATTTTTTACTGGACTTGCTGAACAAGTATCCAGTGGTTGTGATGGGCGCGATCAAGAGTTGTCGGGCACGTCTACGGAATCCACCTAAGTCTTTAAGTGAGTATTTAGATACTCTGATACAGCAAGGCTTAAATCAATCCGTTGCCCGTTTACGTGAAAGTCGAAGCAACCCATAAATCAACCACCGCTATCTTTTTACTAAAATAACTTTGAAGCTACAGCATCTTGACATCTAGAATGAAGGTATCCAATGATAGTAGTGAGTAAATACTAATGAGTCCAGAACAAGAGTTATTAACAAAGTGGCGCGGACTTCCCAAAGACAAACAGGAAGAAGTTTTAGATTTTGTTGAATTTCTGTATTTGAAAAAGTCGGCAAATAAAACCCCATTGGGAGAACGTTTACGGCAAATTCGCGCGAGGATTGTCGCTTCTGGCAAACCTTTATTAGATGAAGATGGGATAGAAAAAGAACTTGAAAGGAGTAGAGGTGAGGCTCTCTTTAGAGAATAATGAAAATAACTTATATTGATTCAGGGGTGTTACTTAGTGCAACAGATGGCGTCGGTAGAATTGCCGAAAAATCCCTTGAGATTTTAGAAGATTCTCAACGAGAATTTGCATCTAGTAAGTTTGTCAAGTTGGAGGTACTGCCTAAAGCCGTTTATAACAAGCAAACTGAAGAAGCTGAATTTTATGAAGAATTTTTTAGCGACGTGACGCACTGGGCAAGTGATTTGGCTGAGATTGTTCAGAATGCTGAGCAAATTGCCTCTCAGTATGGTTTAGCTGCGATGGATGCACTTCATGTAGCTGCGGCGTTGTCAGTTGGTGCAGAAGAATTAGTCACGACTGAGAAAAGAACAAAACCCATGCATCGAGTAACTAGTATTAATGTAGTTTCTCTTTTTGATTCTTGACACGTCTTCACTCTTCCCAGCTTAACCGAGAATTATTGAGGTTCAAGCAGCTTGAGCGAAAGCATTGGCAAAAAATTGGGTGATTTGTTGCAGTAAAGGCTGCTGTTGAATAGATTGGATTTGGTCAGCGCTCAAGCGAGCGAGCCTTTCTGGGAGTATTGTAGGGGATTCAGCCTCTTGGGGAATCAGCGATGCAGTGGTGGGGACAGCAAGAAAAACTTGGTAGGGGGCACTAGAAGCAGCAGGTAGGAGTAAAGTATTAATTAGGTTGAGTTGTTCTTGAATAACAGATTTGTCAGTAGTGTCAGCATTCAATACCAGTCCGACGGGACGATCTCGTTCTGACATGAGTGTACCTGCAAGTGATTGAGCAGAGGAGCGAGTACTAGTGGCGACAATCTCCGTGACTTGTACCAGTTCTGGATGGAGGAGGTGTCTGAGGATAAGTGCAGTTTCTTCGTGTTCGGTGATGAGGTAAGCTGATTTCATTAAAGGTGTCCAGAGGTCAGGTTGTAGTTAGGCAATCCACGCTCAATACTAACTACCATCTTGATTGCCCTACTTCCAATTCCCCAGAGAAGTAAACTCCCAACTAAGGGTATCAGAAGTAAGGCAAAAAAGGTATTGCTTTACACGCCGCGAACACTGGCATATGCCCAGTCTAGCCAAGGAAGTAAAGCTTCAATATCGGCAGTTTCGACAGTCGCCCCACCCCAAATCCGCAATCCGGGGGGTGCTGAACGATACGAGGCGACATCAAAGGCGACGGATTGCTGTTCTAGGAGTTTGGCGAGCTTTTTGGCGCATTTAGCTTGTTCTTCCGCACTTAAGCCAGTAAACCAAGTATCGGTAATTTTCAAGCAAATCGAGGTGCAAGAGCGATTTTCGGGCTTTTCGGCTAAAAATGCTGCCCAATCGCTTTGTTCCACCCATTTGGCAATGGCGGCTAAATTTGCTTCACTGCGGGTAATTAGTCCGGGAAGTCCACCGACATTTTCTGCCCAAATTAGGCTATCTATGGCATCTTCGACACACAACATGGAGGGGGTGTTGATGGTGTCGCCTTGGAAAATGCCTTCGATTAATTTACCTTTTTGGGTCATGCGAAACAGTTTCGGTAATGGCCAAGCTGGTTGGTAACTTTCCAAACGTTCGACAGCCCGAGGTGAAAGGACGATGACTCCATGCTGGGCTTCGCCGCCTAAGACTTTTTGCCAAGAATAAGTGACTACATCCAACTTATCCCACGGTACTTCCATTGCATACACAGCGGAGGTGGCGTCGCAAATTGTTAGTCCTTGACGGTCAGCGGGAATCCAATCGCCGTTGGCGACTCTGACACCGCTGGTAGTGCCATTCCACAAAAACACCACGTCATGACTAAAATCAACTTCGTCTAGGTCTGGCAAACTGCCATAAGGGGCTTTGAGTAAGCGGGTATCGGGTAATTTCAATTCATCGACAACATCTTTGACCCATTCTTGACCAAAGCTTTCCCATGCCAAGATATCGAGTGGGCGTTGTCCGAGTAATGACCACATTGCCATTTCTACCGCACCTGTATCCGAAGCCGGTACGATCCCTAAGCGATAGTCGGCGGGTACACCGAGGATTTTTTTGGAACGTTCGATTACTTCTGCTAATTTGGCTTTTCCATCAGTGGAACGGTGGGAACGACCAAGACAGGCATTTGCTAACTGGTTTACAGACCAGCCTGGGTGCTTGGCGCAAGGACCTGAGGAGAAATAAGGAACGTTTGGCTTGAGGGAAGGTGTAACAGGTGACATACAGCTATCGCAGCGAACAGTAGAATTTATTTTATCTAGGTTTATATAATATCGGGTTTAAGCTCAATTGCGCTTGACGTAAATTGTCTAATTCTTGCTGCATTTGATCTACTACTAAATCGTAGCAAGCTTGAACATAAGCGCGATCGCGTGCTGCCGCATCTCCATAACGTTCAAAAACAATTGGTGGACATACTCGTGTCTGAATCGGTACGGGTAAAGGGATATTCGGCAATGGACCGATCGCTAGTCCCCAAGGCAAACCAAGATAAACTGGGAAAACTTCTGGATCGATTCCAAATGGCCAAGGCACACCCCAAGCATGAAGTTGCTGCAATGTTTCGTAAAAGTCAGCTAAGATTATTAGTGTGTCATGAGCACCGATGGAAATCACCGGGATAATTGGCACTTGCGATCGCAAAGCCAGCTTAATAAATCCTTGACGCCCGGCAAAGTAGATGCGATCGCGCATGTCATGAGGGCGAAACATATCTGACGCTCCCCCAGGATAGACGAGTACGCTGGCTTTTTGTTTGAGAGCAGCGCTGGCTATTTTCGGATGGGCGGTAACTGCTCCTGTTTTAGCGGCTAAATTGGCGATTGGTGGTGCTAGCTTCCAAATGTATGGATGCATCAACCCATATACAGGTCGATCTGTACTAAATAGGCGAAACCAGTCATACATCATCATGAACATGTCCGGAACAGCCATTCCCCCATTGTGACTCCCGACAAGTAGAACGTTTTCATCGGCGGGAATATGCTGCCAACCACTGGTTTGGACTTGAAAATAGTGGTGGTAAAGCCATCCCCACAACGGCATGAGTAATTCGATGAAGCGCGGATCTCGCTCATCTAATGACCATCCGGGTTTAGAGTGGGATTCGTGTGACTTTTGTGACATGCAGGTATTCTAACATTCATTAACGCACTACTCAAAGTATACTCTCACAAACACCTAACTATTGGAGACATCACTTGAAGTAGATCTGCGGATAGGACGACTTTCAATTGTATTGAGGGTGATACCCCACAGAACAATTTAGGAGAACGTTGCTAATATACATATAAAGTTAATTAAGAGAGCACATGCTGATAACTGGGATATTTGGCTTTAAATATAGTGAAATAAGGCTAAGTTAAGTAGAAAGAAATACAGAATACACAAACTGTCAAAATAATCGGTTCGATGTTACACATTTCAAAACGACTAGTTTTAAATATTTTCCAAAAGCTTAGGGGAATAGAAACAGGCCAGAAGGTCGTCGTAAATAGCAAAATAATTAAAGATAAAAATGTGTTTTCCGGAGATGCCTCAATCTTTTTTCGCGAAAAAAGCAGCCACCTCATCGTGAAATAGCATGAACCAATGATGTAAGTGATAATTGTTGGTGTAACAAGTGTGTCCATTTATTCAAACTCCTTAAAGTATCAAGAATGGATAAAGTTCGTTAAAGAAAAATTGAAGACACCTAAATAAGTAATGTGTTGAATAAATTTTATACATACTGATTTTATATATATTAAATGCTACACCACATTTTAAGTGTTGCAAAGGGTGATCACACTTATTGATGCTTTAATCTGAAAAGATCACAACCGATTAATTAAGTTGAAGTACTGAATAGCCATAGATTATTTACCACAATGAGCATGATTGTTGGTAACAAGAGGGATATCTGAGAAGGCGATGACTGAAATCTAGTGATGTGACTCTGCGGGGCAAAATGAAGCATTTTGAGCGAAGTAAGCGGGATTTTCATGCCAGGATTGCTAAAGATAATTTTCAATTCTGGAAAACCGTCAGTTTAGTTGCCATAAGCTGCTGAACTGCCTAAATGGAATAATGTGTAGTACATCAAAACAATTACTCACTCTTTACTCTCAGAGAGAGAACTAGAGTAACTTAAGTTCCCGGTCGTAACAGAGTATCCTGACAATACCGTGTATCTGAAACAACAATATCAGTTAGTGTTCGCAACAAATTGCGCTTCCTGGCTGAATCCTAAGTATGATTGGTGGGGAATAGGTAAGCGATCGCCACGGAACCAGCTAACATCAACAAACTAATCAAGAAAGCAGCCAAAATAAAAAGAGACATAACTTAACAATGTAAAGATTTTTATATAAAGAGACTGCTTGCGCCCAAGTTATGCGTTGAATCGCTGATTTTTCGCTCCTTAGTAGCCAACCGCCGAATGTTGAAAATTAATCAAGAGCTACAGTTATTCAGCCAATTAACACATCGCTCATCTAGGCTAGCAGCCGGAGATGACAAGGCTGTGGCTAATTTGTGTCAATTACTTGTAGTTATCAATTAACTCTCTTTGTATTTTCCTCAAGCTAAAGGTAGAGAAAACCGAAAAGTGCTACCAACTCCTAAATGGCTTTCGACTTCAATTTGACCACCTTGTAATTCAACTAAACGACGGGAGATAGCTAAACCAATCCCACTACCTCCAGAATGACGAGCACGGGATTGGTCAGCTCGCCAAAAGCGCTCAAACACATGTTTTGCCTCTTCCTCAGTCAAACCAATCCCTGTATCAACCACTGCAATCCAAAGTTTATTAGGTCCAGACCAGACGCGCAGATGAATATAACCTTTACTAGTGTAACGTACAGCATTACCTAGAAGGTTAATCAGGATTTGTTCGGTGCGGTCAATATCAGCTAAAACTAGAGGTAGCTCCTTTGGACATTCCAGTTGCAGCACTGGACCATCGTCAAGTAACTGGTCAGAAAATTTTTGCACCAATGAATCTAATAAAGGACTAAGATTCACCGATTGCAAATTAATCGGTAAATAACCAGCTTCGGCTTTTGAGAGTTCTTGTAAATCGTTAACTAACTGTTCTAAGCGTTTAGTTTCTTTAACTAATCGGAAATAAATCTCTGGTGATCCTTCTAGTTCGCCGTCAGCGAGTTCTTCTAAATAGCCGCGCATCACAGTTAGCGGTGTACGTAACTCATGAGTCATATCACCAATCAATTCTCGTCGCCGCTGTTCTACGCCTTCGATACTCGCAGCCATGTGATTAAAACTAGCACCTAGACGGCTAAGTTCAGGGATATCACTTAGAGGTAGCCGCGCATTCATTTCACCTGTAGCAAATTTATGAGTGATTTGTTCCATCTCAGTCAGGCGCAGCATAATTCGGTGCGATACCCAATAACTTAAGGAAGAGGCTGCAGTCGCACCCACAAAAACCGACCAAAAAGTACTTCGATTCCAAGCACTTTCAAAGCCTTGGACTAATTCAGTCCGGACATCAAGTAAGTCAAACCCTTCATTTTCTAGTTGTTCTAAGTGCAGGACGAAAAAGCGCGGAGAAGAGATTCTACCGATGATGACCAAACTCATCACTCCGACAATCATCACCACTAGGTGAGAGATGAGAAGGCGCGATCGCAAGCCGATTTTCATGATCCTTATTATCCAACGGAGACATCTTCAAATTTGTAACCAACACCAACAATAGTTTTGATAAAAATAGGTTGAGCGGGGTCAGGTTCGATTTTTTTCCGCAATCTGGCTACATGAGTATCTACCACCCGCTCATCGCCAAAAAAGTCATCACCCCAGAGTTTGTCAATCAACTGAGTCCGGTTCCATACACGACCAGGATAGCTAACAAATGTGGATAGCAAATTAAATTCTAAGGTAGTTAAATCCAAACTCTCTGATTCTGTGGTATTGAGCACCCGCAGCGCCGACCGTTGATCGAGATCGACGATGAAATGTTGAGTGCGGTAGACTTGACTTTGGGCACCATGCCGCAGACTACGCCGTAAAAGTGCTCGGACTCGGGCAACTAATTCTCTGGGACTGAAAGGTTTAACCATGTAATCATCAGCACCAGTAGATAAACCAATGACGCGATCGATTTCTTCCCCCTTAGCCGTCAACATCAAAATATAAGGGTCTTTGGCACTACGCAAGGAGCGAATTCTGGCACAGACTTCTAACCCATCCAATCCCGGTAGCATCAGATCGAGGACGATTAAATCCGGTTGTTGCTCGGTAAAAGTCTGTAATGCCGTCAAACCGTCGCGACTAGTACGACAGGTAAAACCTTCTTTTTCCAGGGAAATTTGAATCAATTGCGCGATTTCCGGCTCATCCTCGACAATTAAAATATCCATTTGAATTTACTGGTTAGTTGTAATACTGAAGTACGAATCAGTCATCAATTATCCTACTCTTGTCACCCTCGTTAAAGGCAAATCGTTTCCCAGAGATAAAAGAATAGGCTATCCCCCCTAGGGTTGAAAAGAATAAGCTATTCCCCTTTCCTTCAGTTCTGGCAAACCTTTCCCCAGAGGGAAGCTGAGGTTTGACAAAGATGTTAAAACTGAATAAAGTTAATCCACCCTGTCAAGTCGGAAATGTATGAATCGTTCTGCCTGTCTGATCTTTAATCCGGTTGCGGGTCAAGGCGATCCTGATATAGACCTAGCAACAATTCGGGAACTATTAGAGCCAGAATTTACTTTAGATATCCAAATGACGACGGCAGAAATTGGTGCCGACCAATTAGCTAAAGCCGCAGTGCAACAGGGCGTGAGTATTGTGATTGCTTCGGGAGGAGATGGCACTTTATCCGCAGCAGCGGCGGCTGTGGTTGGGTCTAATGTCTCCTTGGGGATTATTTCTCGCGGGACAGCTAATGCTTTTGCCACCGCTTTAGGCATTCCTGATACAATTGAAGCTGCCTGCGAGACCATTTTAAAAGGTTCAACTCGGACTGTAGATGCTGCCTTTTGCAACGGTCAACCACTTGTACTTTTAGCTGGGATTGGCTTTGAAGCGAAAACAGTTGAAAAGGCAGACCGAGAAGCGAAGAATCGCTTTGGCATGTTAGCCTACGTGATGGCAGGACTTCAGCAATGGAGTCACCTAGAGATGTTTGATGTGGAAATTGAAACCGAAGACAAAATCATCAAAACTTCCGCCGCCGCAGTGACAATCGCAAATGCTGCTCCAGCCACTTCAGTTTTGGCTCAGGGACCTGCCGGTATAATTGTTGATGATGGTTTACTCGATGTGACAATCGTCGCTCCCGCGAATAAAGCTGGAGCAATAGCGGCGACATACCATCTGTTCCAAACAGCTTCGGCACATAGCGCAGTAGAACGCGATGACATTGGCTATCTGCGAGGTAAACAATTTAAAATTACCACCAATCCGCCCCAAAAAGTTGTAGTTGACGGTGAACTTGTTGGCAAAACACCGATTGATATTCACTGTGTTCCTGGTGGTTTAACAGTGTTTGTCCCCTTAGTTGACGAAGTTGTACTTACAGAAAAACTAGAAGGACTACCTCACTTAGTTGTAGAACTGAAACACCCTGATCACCAAGAGGAAGGCGTACCGACTAATTAGTACTCCGCTATTAGTGTGTTACACCTGACAAGTGCTCAAAATGGAATAGACATTATTTGATTGATCCATTCTTCAGCTGTAGATGCTTCCCAAACTAGGATGAGCGTATCAATCGCTTCACTAATTGGGAAGCTTTGAGAAAGAATCAATACGCTTGAGCTGCTTTCAATTTTTGATAGAGTGCTGGATTTCTGACTCTACTCGACTGCTGCAACTTCTGAAATTCTACTTCTTCTGCTTTTAGGTACGCATCCACAACTTCTTGATTGGCGAGATAGAAAGCGATCGCCCCATAAACCTGTTCTAATGAAAGTAACGGAAAATTTTGGGCAATGCTTTCAGGAGATTCTCCATTCAAGAAGGAGTAAACGACTGAATCAAGGGAGATACGTGTTCCTTCGATCCAATACCCCCCGTTTCGATGCTCAATATATTGCTTTGTTGGTGTGGGTGTTGATGTCATAGGAATCGTCGCTGATCACTAATTAAATGTTAAGCGATCTGGTGCGACTTGGTGAAATTGTTCCAGACAGGATGTAGGCGGATGCTATATCTGTACGCAACTTGTTTGATTACATAGTCAATGTTTTGATTTCTGATTTGATAACGCTTATTTGCACGTACTGAGTATTAGTAAAAAAGAAAATTATTTACATCCGGTTTGTAGTTGCGCTTTTGACACAACCACGAACCAAGCTTAACGGTGAGTAGTAATCACAGCAATTGGACAGGACGCCTTGTTGAGAATGGCATCGGCGCGATGACCGAAGAACACCCGACCCGTAACGCTTTGGATATTACTACCCATGACAATCAAATCTACTTGCTCAGAGCGAGCAAAGTTGAGAATTTCTAACTCCGGAATTCCTGTCAACACTGCTGTTTTTACCTTTGCGCCCAGTCCTTGAGCCACACCAGCTTGTTGCGACAAGATCTGTTGAGAAATTTCTGTGACCGAGCCAATGGTCTGTTCGGCAAACAGCATGTATTCCCGTTGCGTGCGGTTGACAACATTCACAAGAGTAATGCTGGCTCCAGTTTGAGCAGCGATGGTACTTGCGACCTCTAGCGCATGTTCGCTCTCAGTACTACCATTAGTAGGGACAAGAATATGGCTAATGTGATGATAATCAGCCGTTGACGGTGTTGACTTGACTACCATTGTGGCGCAGTGAGCTTGCTGAACCACGCGATCTACTAACAAATTAAATAACACCCCGCGTGCTCGCGCTTTATCCGTTGCCCCCATCACAATCAAATCATATCCTTTACTAGCTTCTTGAAGAATCACTTCCGCTTTGTTATGTCCCGACTCCACTTTCGATTGCAAGCGAGAACCAACCTCTACATGAATCTCGTGAGTAATTGCCGAAATTGCCGCTTCAGCGCTACTTTCCTTGACTACAGTGGCCAGTGTTTTCACAGATTTATGTTTCGCCTTTTTATCACTCTCGGCAAACAAAACAGTGACTTCTAAAGGATTTTGGTGTGCCAAATGGTCAACTAGCTGGGCGGCAATCCGAGTATTTTCGCCTCCTTGGGTAGGTATTAACACCCGACGAATATGCTTAATAAAGCTTTTCTTGGCGAGTTCTTCTTGCTCTAACCGTTGAGCTTCCTCGTCACTAATTGACACCTTCGACAATGCCCAACGCAATAAAGGTGGAGCCATCAGCGAAGTGACAATTGCCACCATGACAATAATTGAATACATCGGGCCATTCAACACACCCAAAGAAACCCCAATCGTGGCGACAATAATTTCCATTGCCCCTCGCGCATTCATCCCCGAACCCATCGCGATACCTTCCCAATGGCTTAAACCACCCACTCGCGAACCGATATAAGCGCCGGTGAATTTACCGAAACAAGCTATAGCTAACACAATTAAACCAATCATAAATATCTGAGGAACCAGCAATTGCCGTAAATCCACTTTCAATCCGGCTGTCGCAAAGAAAATCGGCGCTAAAAATCCCGAAGTAATCAGTTCCAGAGTTAACCCCGCTTCCCGACTAAAACGCGGCGACTGTCCTACCAAAATCCCCGTCACAAAAGCCCCTAACGCCGCTTCAATTCCTAAATGGTGGGTAAAAGCTGCTGCGCCAAAAGCCATAATTAACACCGCCGATAAACTCGCAGTCGCCCCACCAATATGATCATCCACCCAGCGCAACACCCAACCTACAAGAAATCGCCCAACTGTAAAGGCAATCCCTAAAAATAGTACCGCTCCCCCAACCGAATGCAAGATCGTCTGGAAATCAAATTTGCCACTACTTGCCAACCCCGATACTACCGACAAAAGAATCCAGCCAATAGTATCGTCAGTCATCCCCGCCGCCAGAGTCACTTGTCCGATATCGCGCCGAATCAGTTTCAAATCCATTAGTACTTTCGCAATTACCGGAACTGCGGAGATACTCATCGCAGTGGCTATAAATAGACTAAAAATCAATCTTTCGCTGGGGTTTGCCAAAAAGCTATCTGGTAGTAACCAACCCAACCCCAATCCAGTCGTAAACGGCACAATAATCCCGCCTAACGAAATCACTAACGCGGTTTTGCCTTTACGAACAATCAGATTGAGATCTGTCTCCAATCCAGTCACAACCAGTAAAAACAACACCCCTAACCACGAGACTACTGAAAGTAAATCTGACTGTATCTGACTTTTGGGAAAAATATGACTTTGGACAGAAGGCAAAAGCCAGCCAAATACTGAAGGACCCAGCAGCACTCCCGCCAGTAACTCACCAACTACAGGTGGTAGCTGGATACGCCGCATCAACTCTCCCAAACCTCTAGCAACCAGCAGCAAAATGGCTAACTCCAGCAATACTAGCAGTAATTGATGATGCCCCAAGGGTTTAATCAGACCGTTTTGGGTAACTGCATTAGTCATAAACAAAGCCGCAGACATCGGATGCATTGATTTCCCTTCAGAGCGAGCGATTAGGAACATCTTCGGTGGTAAGCGCCCTTTAAATCATCTATCTATGTGGTAATTGAGTAGTATATCTGCACATTGCCATCAGGATAGATGCCTACCTTATACACCTATCAGCTAAAATCTTTACGAGGATAGTGCAGTGCAGGAAATTCAATGGCATGGAAACTGGTATCAGATCCGGCGATCGCTGATAAAATTCGGAAAATGCAGCAACGAGTACGTTGGCAAGAACCGCTACTACAGGAACGCGGGATAGACCAAACTCGGCTATCAATCGAAGACGGTCAAGCTGACAAGAGCGAATTCTCGTTTTTGGTGATTGGTGATAGTGGTTCAGGCGCACATCGCGGACATAACCCGCAACGCCAAATTGCTGAACTGATGCATCCCCATCACTCCGAATGCCGTTTTCTGTTGCACACCGGCGATGTGATCTACCTAGTTGGCTCTAGCGAATATTACCAAAAAAATTTCATTCAGCCTTACCGAGAATTTCTCTTAGGAGGAGAACATCCTCAAAGTATAAATTATGAGCGCATGGTGTTCAATCTGCCATTCTTACCCGTTCCCGGCAACCACGACTATTACGATCTCCCATTACTCTTTAGTCTGTTATCTGCGACAACATTACCATTGCGTCGCCTCCTCTTATCAAAACTAGACTTGGATGTGCGCTTGCACGGTTCCAGACAAGGCGAGGCATATGCGCGTGCCTTTTTAGACTATCTAAAAGCAATTAAACTACCTACAGAATTAGCCCAACATTTAGACATTCATTACACCACCAAAACAGACACAGGTTACTGTCTCGACTACCAACCAGGTCACTTCACCAAACTTCCCAATCGCTATTACACATTTCGCTATGGCGGAATCGACTTCTTCGCCTTAGATTCCAACACCTTCAACGACCCAGTACCACTACCAACCACAAGCGAAGGATTAGCATATCGCCAGGAATTAGCACAGCGTCGTGACGAATACGAACAAGAGAAGGAACAAATCGTCAAAACATCAGCAAACCTAGATCAAGACATCCCTAGCGAAGCCGAACAACTAGACGACCTGCGGGCGAAAATCTCGCAAATTGAGGAAATCATTGTCGATATCGAAAAACAACTGAATGCGGACTACAAGACGACCGTTACCGACACCGAACAATTAGACTGGCTAAAACAACGCTTAATTGCATCCTGGAATAATCCTCAAGTTCGCGGACGAGTGATATATTTCCACCATCCGCCTTACGTCACTGAAGCGACAAAGTGGCAACAAGCCCAAACAATTGCCATTCGCAGCCGTCTCCGCACCGTATTAGATGAGGTAGCGGAGCAGGTACATTCACTTAGCCAAGGTCGTCCTCTAGTCAATTTAGTCTTAAACGGTCACGCCCACTGTTTGGATTACGTCAAGACAATGGATACCGGACATGGAGATGCCAACATCAACTGGGTTGTCTGCGGTGGTAGTGGTTATAGCCTCCGCCGTCAACGCGAAGAAGGAGCAGATTTACTTGAAGGTGACAATCGGTTAATCGCGCGATCGCACCTCTTCATCGGTCGCAATGGTCAAGGCACCGAAAAACGACGACCTTACTCCTACTTACGCATTGACGTTAAAGAAGGTAAGGATGCCAAATTTATCATCCGTCCCTACGTTGCTGAATGGTACCACCGTCAATGGAACTATCCGCAAATACAGCCATTTACGATTTGAGACCATCTAATAAGTCTGTGGTACAAAG
>Ga0209512_1000764_pt1 | contig 47312 bp, 52 predicted proteins | sample frozenSSSSmetaG_FD_184142 | JGI IMG/M metagenome (GOLD analysis project Ga0209512, IMG submission 184142) | Glacier valley bacterial and archeal communities from Borup Fiord, Nunavut, Canada, to study Microbial Dark Matter (Phase II) -... | ecosystem: Environmental > Aquatic > Freshwater > Ice >...
TGAAATCGGTTCGATTGCAGGGAGTTTCGCAAAACATCTCTCCCAGGTACGCATATTTTTTAAAAGTACAAGTTTAATTTTTAAGAAGTTTTTCCCTAAAGGCATTGCGACTAGGCGCGGAGTGACGGTGACGTCGGTGACGTCGGTGAGGGCGCACCAGCGGGCGAAAGCGCTGGCCATTTCGCGGCCCATGAGGCCGCCGCCGATGATGCCGATATTGACTGTTTTCATGAGGGTGTGGATTGGGGTTGGTTGGAGAACTCCCGCCGATAGGCGCGGGCTAACAGGGTGACTGGTTGGATGATCTCCACCGTGGAGCCGACGGCGCGCAGGCCGCCGGCGATTTGCAGGTGGCAGCCGGGATTGGAGGTGGCCAGGACGCTGGCACCGGTGCCGACGATGTGACCGATTTTTCGCTCCAGCAGCTCGGCGGCTTGCTCGGGTTGGGTGATGCTGTAAACGCCCGCGCTACCGCAGCACCACGAGGATTCCGAGAGTTCCTTGAGGAAAACGCCGGGCAGCAGGCGGAGAAGTTCGCGGGGTTGGCGGACGACTTTTTGGCCGTGGGTGAGATGGCAGGATTCGTGATAGGTGACCACGGTCGGCTCGGCGCAGGGCGGCGCGAGCGGCGCACGGCAGCCGATCTCGATGAGCCATTCGTGGATGTCACGGATTTTCGAATCCCAAGCGCGGGACTTGTCCACGTAAAGCGGGTCGTCGGCAAGCAACACGCTGTAATGGCGGAGATGCGCGCCGCAGCCTCCGGCATTGGTGATGATGGCGTCGAATTTTTCCGGCGGGAACAAATCGATCATCCGCCGGGCGAGCATAGCGGCGAGGGCGGGTTCGCCGTTGTGGGCGTGGAGCGAGCCACAGCACGGCTGCACGGGCGGGGTGTGGACGGTGCAGTCGTTCGCGAGCAGCGCGTCGGCGGTGTCGCGATTGATGTCAGGGAAAACCAGGTCCTGCATGCAGCCGGAGAGCAGCGCGACCTGGTAGCGGGATGCGGCGGGTTCTTCGCGAGGGGCAATGAGTTCGTGGGTAAAACGAGGCGCCATGGTCGGAGCCTGTGGCTCGAGACGGCGGATGTTGGCAGGTAGCAAGCGAGTGAACCCCAGTTTGCGGAACAAGGCTTGCAGACCGATCCGCTGATAGAAACCAAGCATCCGGCCCATCAGTCGCAGGGCCCGCGGGTTCATGAAAAGGAAGCGCAGCGTCACTGTCCGCCAGAAGGAACGCTCGACGCCTTTGACGACGTGATGATGCTCGATGTCGGCGCGGGCGGTTTCGAAAAGCTCGGCGTAGTTTACTCCGGCCGGACATGCTGTCTGGCAGGCGAGACAACCGAGGCAGTAGCTCATTTCCTCGGCGAAAGCGGGCGTCACGGCCATCTCGTCATCGGCGACGGCGCGCATCAGGGCGATGCGTCCGCGCGGGCTGTTGCGTTCGCGTTTTGTGGCATCGTAAGTCGGACACGTAGGCAGGCACATCCCGCAGTGCATGCACTGTTGGAGGATGGAGTAATCGAGTTGCTTGAGGGTTTTCGCCATGCGCGGATCAATCGAAAATCTTGCCGGGGTTGAGCAATCCGCGGGGGTCAAGCGTCTGCTTGATTTGACGCATCAGTTCGAAACTCGCGTCGCCAAGCTGGGCGCGGAGCCATTGTTTTTTTGCGAGTCCGACGCCGTGCTCGCCGGTGATGGTGCCGCCAAGTTCCAGCGTTTTCTCGACGATGGCGTCGAGCGCAAGGTGGACGCGCTTCATTTCCTCAATGTCGCGTTCGTCTGTTAGAAAAGTGGGATGCAGGTTTCCGTCGCCCATGTGGCCGAAGGTTCCGACTTGCAGTTGGTACTTCAACGCGGTCGCGGCGAGGCACGGTTACGTCTTCAAGAATGGTGGTCGGTTTCATCCGTGCGAGTGCGGAGAAGGAATTGCGCCGCGCGGCTGCCAGCGAAAGTCCCTCGGCTTCGTCGCGCGCGGATTTCACCTCTCGCGCGCCGTGCTGTCGGGCGATGCCTTCCATGCGGGCGGCTTCGTCCGCCACGGCCGCGGGATGGCCGTCGGTCTCTATCAGCAGCAGCGCCTCGCAATCGGTCGGGAGTCCGATCCGAGCGTAATCCTCGACGCAGCCGATGGTCATGCGGTCGAGAAACTCCAGCGTGCAGGGAATGATTTTCGCGGCAATGATCGCGGAAACCGTCTCGGCGGCGTCTTCCATGCGATCGTAAATCGCGAGCATCGTCCGCCGCGCGGCGGGCCGTGGCAGGAGCTTTAGTAAGACTTCGGTGACAATGCCAAGGGTGCCTTCCGAGCCGATGAAGAGATCCTTCATCGAATATCCAGCGACGTCTTTGACGCATTTGTTGCCGAGGTGGACGATGTCGCCGTTCGGCATGACGACTTCGAGGCCCATCACGTAGTCGCGGGTGACGCCGTATTTCAACCCGCGCAGGCCGCCAGAATTTTCAGCCACGTTGCCGCCGATCGTGCTGATTTTCATCGAACCGGGATCGGGCGGATAGAACAGGTCATGTTCAGCCGCGGCCTCGGCGATCTTGAGCGTGACCACTCCGGCCTGGGCACGGATAGTTAGATTGCGCGGGTCGGTTTCGAGGATCTGGTCCATTTGCACGAGGCAGAGCACCAGCCCGTCGGAGATGGGTACGCTGCCACCGCTCAGGCCCGTCCCGGAACCACGGGTGACCACCGGCAGAGAATGCTTTCCGGCCAAACGCACGCACGCGGCGACCTGTGCCGTGTTTTGCGGAAAAACGACCGCGCCAGGGAGTTGCTTGAGTGCCGCGGTGCCGTCGAAGCCGTACGGGATGAGGTCCTCGACCGCAGTTAGGACTTGGCCATCGCCACAAGCGAGGCGGAGGGCTTGGAGGATTTCTTGGGACAATGGCATGGCAGCTCAGATAGTGAACGGTGAGGATACGAGTGCGCGATTGCGAGACAATCCGCCATTGGACTCAAGCCCGCGGAGGGCGTCGGGTGGGTCAGGCATGCGGCGGCGGTGCAGATCGCGAGGTCGATGCGCTTTTCCAGAGACCAACATTCATGAACACCATAAAGGTATCCGGCGGCGAACGCGTCGCCGGCGCCTGTTGCTCCCTTGCTGTACCCGTCTGGTAGTTCCAGCGAACCGCGGACGATGACCGCGGCATTTTTTTCAGCGGCCACCGCGCCCTCTTCGAAATGAATCACCACGGACCGGCCCACGCCCAGCGCGAGGATTTCCTCGGCCGCTTCGCTGATACCTGCGAGGTCATCCGTGTCGAGCGCACAGCCAACGATTTTCCCAGCCTCCACTTCGTTAATGATCAGATGATCGGTGTATGGCAGGGCGCTGCGGGCGATCTGCGAGAACTGCGGATTCTCGGTGCTGACAATATCCACGCTGGTCTCCAATCCGGCGGCCTTCGCGCGCTCCAACACATGGGATGCGCGGGTCCGTCCGTTTTCATCGATCTGATCCAGCCGCTCCAGCAGCATGAGGTAGCCGAGGTGAAAAAGCCGGGCTTTGGTTTTGGTGAAATCAAAATGATCACCGTCCAGCAAAGTGTTAGCCCCCGCCTGGTGAAAGAACGTGCGGCGGCCGGTGCTGCGAACGGTCATTGCATCGGTATAACTGGTGGGCGCGAGCGGGGAGCGGTGCAGTTGCGACGTGTCGATCCCGTTGCTCCGGCAATCGGCCTCGATCCAGGTGCCGTTGAGATCGTTGCCGACCATTCCAACTGCGGCCAGCGGAAAATCGGCTTTCATGGCTGCGAGATCCTTGAGGACGTTATAGGGCCCGCCACCATTTCCCATCGACTCGCTGATGATATGAGCGAGCATGTTTTCTTCTGGAAAATGGTCCACGATCTTCACGTAGTCCACGATGAAGTTCCCTCCTGCAAGCAATCCGTAGCGTGAAGTTGACATAAGTGTATGGGTTTATCTAGCTGTTGGAAATCATTGCCAACGCCTGCTCGACGTCTGCGTTGTCATGCACCACCGCCATCAAAGCACGAACGATACCAGCGGGGTTGGGGTGCTGGATAATGTTACGGCCATAGACAATGCCGCTGGCACCTTGGGCAAGCAGTCCGACGGTACGTTCCAGGATCACCCGGTCGCTCACGCGCCCGCCGCCACGCACCAGCACGGGAATGCCGCCGGCGGTCTCAATGATTTTATAATAGATGCTCACGTCGTCGGTTGGGTCCGCCTTGATGACATCCGCGCCGAGCTCCACGGCCTGCCGGACGAGATGCGTGATTTTCACCTCGTCGCCATCGACCATATATCCGCCGGCTTCCGAGTTGGGGCGGAACACAAGTGGTTCGACCATCATCGGCATGCCGTAGTAGTCGGCCTGCGGCTTGAGTTTCACGATGTTGTCGATGCATTGCGCATGGATTTCTGGCGCGCCGGGGACTTGGAAAAGATTTACGCAAACGCAGGCTGCGTCATTGCGGACAGCTTGCAGCATGGCATCCGCGATAATCGTACTGATGCGCGTGGTCGGAAGTTCCGTGCCGTAAATGTTAGCCACGTCGGTGCGCAGGACGAGCGAGGGCTTTTCCCTGCCGGGAATTTCCTGCAAATGGCGGACCTGGCCGACGGTGAGCTGAATCGCGTCCGGCGCGGCATCCACCAGCGTGCGGATCACGCTCGGCATGGATTCAATGCCGGTTAGGAAACCCGGCTGATTGAAAAATCCATGGTCCACGGCCACATCGAAGCAGCGGCCGGACTTGGCATTGAAAAGGCGGTTGAGTCGGAATTGTTTCATGAGGTTGGCAGCAAATGATCAGACTCCGAGAAGGTGGCGCAGGATGTAGAGTTCCAGCGATTCATAATCACGATCTTCGCGGCACTTTTCGATGAGCGGGCGATCCAAGGTGCGGACCTTTTCCACGAGGTGGAGGAAGATCTCACGGCTGGCTGTTAGATGCTGGATAACCGGGTTACCCTTCTGCGTTCGGATTGCCTTGACGTCGAGTCCGATGAACTCGCCACGCTGACCATAGCCGCTCTCTTCGAGGACGCGGACTTGATTGAAGGCCACCCGCAGATTTGCGCTCCCGAAGTTTTTATCCTGATCATACTTAAGTCCATTCTGGTCGTTAAGATGAACACTCCCAAGCTTGTCGTGGGCGAGCGCGAAAGCCATCTCATCGCTCGGATCGAGACCAGCGAGCAGGGCGTGCGCGCTTTCTATCAGACCTTTGACACGACGGTGGTCGTCGGAGGCATAGGCCAGCGCCAAGGTGTGGCCGATGGTGGGAACGTATGCCTGGTCGGTCGGCTCGTTCGGTTTCGGCTCGATCCAGATTTCCATCTCGGGATTGTAGGCGAGCATCTTGTTGATGGTTTCAAGCAGCCGCTCGTAAGCGAGTTTCGCGTCCTTTGCCTCGCGAATGTAGGTGCCCTCGCGGCTCAACCAGAGAACGATCGCCTTGCAATCGATCGCCTGCGCGATGTCCATGCACTTCTGGGTCCGCTCCCAGGCATAAGCACGGTCGGCGGCGCTGTTCGAAGTATAGCCGCCATCGACCGTTTGTTCCGCAAACCATAGCCGCGGCGCGACGAACTCGGGAATCAGACCTTGGTTTGCGAGCATCGTCTTCACCTCGCCTGCCTTGCGCAGCATTTGGTCTGGAGAAAATCCGTCGAGACCCGGCACCACGTCGTCGTCATGGAACTGTACTCCTTCGAAGCCCAGATCGCGATAAAGGGCGTATTTGCTTTCGTGAGGGAAGGCGGCACGCACATCCGGTCCGAACGGATCGCCGCCTTCGCTGATGTTCCATGGGCCGAAAGAGAAGCGGTAGGTGGTAGGAGTTGTCATGAGTCGCAAAGGATTTGCACAGTCGCGCTCTGCCCGCTACCTCTTTAGTCTCGTGGTCTGATACTATTGTCTCAGGTTGCTTGTATTTCCGTTCCGCGGCTGCCACTATCGGCTATGCGCGGCACTCGCGAACAAATCCATCTTCCGGGCGGCCACTCTTTTCGGGTGCTCCGCTGGGCGCGCAGCCTGAGCGAGGTCGAAGTCCTCCATGCGCCGGGTGCGGTTGCACGTGCGACAGGCGAAGGCAATCATTGGCACTACCATGTGGAAATGGAACTGACGCTTTTCCTCACAGGCGCTGGCACCCGGTTCGTCGGGGATGACATTGCGCCGTTTGCTCCCGGCGACCTCGTGCTGCTGGGGGAAAAGTTGCCCCACTATTGGCACACTGACGGCGTGTCCAGCGGGCTCTCGGTGCAGTGGAATTTCCCGAAAACCATGCGTTCTGGGCCTTCCCTGAAAACATCGGGCTGCAGAAGCTGTTCGCCAACGCCGCCCGCGGCCTGCGCTTCACGGGAACCACGGCGATCTCGATCAGCTCGCGGTTGCACGACCTGACCCGAACTAGCGGCACCGACCAGCTCGGGCTGCTCCTACGCACATTCGCACTCATGGCAGGAGCTCTCGAGCAAGATTGCTGCCCGCTCTCCACCAACGTGTTTTCCCTGCCCACGGCCTCCACCCATCAACAAGCGATGGCGGAAGTGGTAACACATCTCTTGTCCAGCTTTCGCGAGCCCATCCGGCTTGAGGAGCTGCTTGAGATCACCTCGATGAGCAAGCCCACATTCTCGCGTCTGTTCAAGATACACTCGGGCAAGTCCTTCAGTGATTTCGTCACCCACCTGCGGTTGCAAGCCGCCTGTCGCGAGTTGTTGGATACGGATCACCCGATCATCGATGTCGCCTTCGGCTGCGGTTTCCATCAGATTTCTTTCTTCAACCGCATCTTCCGCCGCATCTACCAGTGTACCCCCACCCAATATCGCACCCGAAAAAGCCGGGCGAAGAAGTAGGAGTGGAAGGACGATATTATACAGGTCCTGAGTTAACAGCTAGATACTATTTGAGAAATACCCAAAGGCGGGATAGAGCATTGGAAATACCATCCGATAATGGATGGCGCGGATGGCGAATCCCCGGCTTGGGCCGACCTAACTGGAGACGGGAAACCGGAGGCGGTATTCGCCCATGGCGGCTAATTCGGATTTGCCTCATCGACCGCCGATCCGACACAACCATGGACCTTCACCGCATGTACCCCACCGGAAGAATCGGTCCAGCGTTATACGCACGGATTGGGCATGGGCGATGTGGACAAGGACGGAAAACATACTCTGCTAGATCGCCGCAGTTGGTGGAAAAATCTTGGGACCGCAGTCGGCCCATGGACGCTACATCCCGTCGCTTTCAGCAGCAGCGGCGGATCGCAGATGTATGTCTAAGATCTCAACGGCGATGGTAAAAACGATATTCTTACTGTCAACAACGCTCATTGCTACGGCCTTTCCTGGTATGAGCAGACGGCGGACGACTGGTCGGAGCATCCCATCTTAACGGAGGATCCAACAACCTCAGCGACGGGGCTGGTCGTGAGCCAGCTCCACGCTGTTGAGTTTCTCGACGTGGATGGGGACGGCGTGAAGGACATCATCACCGGCAAACGTCGGTGGGCACACCCGCCGCACCCGGACGGGGCGGGTGGCGACCCAGGCGTGAACGACCCCGCGTTACTATTTTGGTTCAAGGTCAAGCGTGAGGGCGGAAAAGTGAATTTCAACCCCAAGGGGATCCACCGGGATTCCGGGGTGGGAGAGATAGCACCGACCGGTGAGTTGAACGGCGATGGCTTTCCGGATTTCTTGACGGTGAACAAGAAAGGCACGTTCATTCACATTCAAAAACGCACACCATGAGAACTCTGATTCTTTTTGGACTGTTGGCGTCGATCACCGCTTCGGCGTTCGAATTGAAGGACGGCGACCGGGCTTTATTGTTAGGCGATGCCTTTATCGAACGCGAACAATACGAAGGCTGGATCGAGATCGCGGCGACAACTCAATTCCCGGATCGTGCCGTCACCTTTCGCAATCTCGGCTGGAGCGCGGACACGCCTGCCGGGGATTCGCGCAACGGATTGAGCCTTGTTCCTGCGGGCAATGAGCCGACGCAAGATGGCTTGGCGGCAGTTGCAGAACCAGCTCGCCACTTACAAGCCGAGCGTGATGATTCTCGGCTACGGCATGGCCGCGTCACTGTCCGGCAGGCTGTACGCCGAGCAATTCAGGACGGATCTGGAACGCTTGATAGAAACGACTCCCAAAGCCGTCGGCGGCGATGTTCGCTTCCTCATTCTTGGCTCTTCGTCGTCAATGCATGACGGGAAAGCATAGCTCTGATCGGAAAACGCCACGAAATCCAGCCTGCTCCAGCGGTCCCCAGCCCTTGCAACGTTCGCTCAAGAGCCAAAGATCTTAATTCCATGGACTCCTACCGATATAGGCCGGTTTTAAGTTTTTTCGACCAATCTCTCAGAAAATCGCCTCAAAATCGTCATGCTTTGACGACGACGAACCTGGGTTTTGATCCAGTTGGCGGGCAGCAGGTCTTCGAGTTCTTCGGGCGATGGCCGGTGCATCAGCTTTTCGAAGACCCATTCGAAATAGGCGAACGGACCCGCTCCATCGCGGCGCACTTGCTCGACGAAGGTGTATACGACCGCGCTACGCCAGCCGGTGTGCTCGCCTCCGATGTACATCCAGTTCTTGTTATGGACAGATTCGCATAACAAGAAGAACTGGCTCTTCGGCGGTGGCAAGTCCACCGGTCAGCGGGCCGCGATCATCTACACGCTGGAGGAATGCGCCTGCCGTTACGGGCATCCTGCGGAAGCCTATCTCGCCGGCGTTCTCGGACGCCTCCTCGGAATGACCAACCAGGACGATCTCGGAGCCTTGCTCCCCGCCCGCTGGCAGCCCGCCGCAGCCGCCGCGCCTGTCGTGGACCCACCCTCACGTCTTGAACCGGCAGATCATAGAAAACATACACGCCTGTGTATATTACCTATGCTCCGGCGGCCAGAGCACCCGATGCCCAGCCGTAGACTGCTTGCGTCGAAACGGGGCTCACTCTGGAGGAAATCCGCTCGCGCTCGTTCTACAAGATCCTGACAGGGCGCCAGGATTCCGTTTGATCGTTAGAAGAACGCCCGCGCCAGCGATTGATAGACGGCCTTGCGGGGAATCCTAATTTTCTCCAGGAGGTCGTCCCAGCTTGCGTCTGTCAGTGAATCGAAGGTCTTCTCCGCCAGCAGCGCGGGCAGTACGGTGGCGGCGCGCAGGCGGCGGGAATTCAGCGTGGCGGCGTAGGTTTTTCCCTCACCGATCCATTTCCTCGCGCGGGCGAGCCACTGTCGGTGGCAGGCGAGCAACGCATCCCTGTCCGTCGGATCCGCGACTGGTAGATAGCAGCGGCCGGCCTCCAGATCCACAGGCAGGTCGCGCAGGATGTTCACCAGTTGCAGGCCTTTTCCGTAGTTCCGTCCGAGGGACAGGAGTTCGCTTTCCGAGCTGTTTGAAAACCGTTCGCCGAGTGTGAGAAAGCCAAGTTTGGTCCAGAATTCGCCCACGCATCCGGCTACTCGCCAGGCGTAGTCCTCCAGTGCAGCGTCGTCGGGAAGTGCGACCGGATGCTCCCGACCGGCCCGTGCAAAACGATCAAGATCAAGCAATTGTCCGCTGGCGATGGTCGCGAAGACCTCCCGGATCAACCGCGCCTCGGACTCGGGAATTTTCTCCAGCCACTCGAAAACCGAACCCGTGCTCTCCAACAACTGCCGTTCGCGCGGATCCGGGATCGCATTCAGCATCGAGACCGGCCAGCGCGGCGCATCCGAGTGATTTGTGATCGCGCGGCAGAGCTGGTCGAGACAGGACCGCCGCGCTTCAACAGGAGCGGACGCGGTGTCCGCCAGAGTGTCGCTGGTACGGGCCAACAGATAGCCGATACTCGCGCCCCGGCGCATCGGCAACGGCAAGAGGCGCAAGGTGATGTAAAAAGAGCGGGACACTCTCTTCAGCACGTTTTTTTCAAGATCCCCTCTCACCGGTGTCCAGCATGCACCCGCTGGCACCGGCGGCAAGTTCTGGGAGAAAAAATCACAGGTGCTTGTGCCGCAGGCCGTCGAATCCGGTTGCGATCACGTCCCGGAGTGCCATTCTAAAAGGCAGATGAACGATGATTGCGAAATCCCGAAGGACCGGACCAGCGTCAAACTGGAGCGTTTGGAACTCGCCCTGCGTGCCTCGAACGAAGGGATCTGGGACTGGTGGACCGATCGGAAGGAAATCTTCTACTCCCGCCGCATTCTGGAGTTCCTCGAATGCGGCAAGGACCACGCACCCAATCTATTCATTCCACCGCACGGGAGCATCTATCAGGATGAGCGCACCGCCTTCGAACGGGCGGTGAGGCAGGCTCTCCAGGACTGCGGTCCGGAAACCCTCGCCGTCGATGCCCGCGTAGTGACCGGCGGCGGCTACCTGCGGTGGCTGCGCATCCGCGGCACGGTGGTGAGAGACCGGTCCGGCAAGGCGGTGCGCATCGCCGGATCAATGATCGACATCAGCCGCCGCAAACTCGCGGAGGCGCAGGTCGAGGAGGAGCGCTTCCTGCTCCGCCAGTTAATCGACCACGTCCCCCTGCAGATTTATTTCAAGGACGTGGACTCATGCTTCACCCTGACGAACCAGCGCATGGCCGAGTGGATGGGCTTCACGAAAGAAGCGGATCTGCTAGGAAAACATGACCGCGATTTCTTCGATCCGGACCACTGGAAACCCGCCGAAGCGGACGAGCAGCGCATCATGCAGACCGGCCAGCCGATGACCGGCCAGCTCGAACACGAGACCTGGCACGAGGGCGATGAGTCCTGGGTGCTGACGTCGAAATTTCCATGGAGGGACCGCCGCGGAATGGTCAAGGGGACTTTCGGTGTCTCCAGCGACGTCACCAATCTGGTGAAGGCCCAGCGCGAGGCCACGGAACTCGCCCGACTGCTCCAACAGAAAAACGAGGCCTACGAGGAGGAACTGCATCTCGCCCGAGAAATCCAACAGGCCCTGGCCGGCGGCGTGTTCCCGAAGGCGGAGGTGTACGACCGCAGCCAGATCGCGTTCGGTGCGCGTTATATCCCGATCTCCGGTCTGGCAGGTGACTTCTTCGAGGTGATGCAAGTGCGGGACGATTGCGTGGGTGTGCTGATCTGTGATGTGATGGGGCACGGCGTCCGCTCGGCGCTGATCGTGGCGATGCTGCGCGGATTGTTGGAAAAGCAGCGGGCGCAGGTGAACGATCCCGGCCTTTTCCTGCAAGGCCTCAACGACGGCCTGGCAGCGATCTTGGAACGCGCGGGCACCACCATGTTCGCCACCGCATTCTTCGGATTAGTCGATCTGTCATCAGGGAGTTTCAAATATGCCTGCGCGGGCCATCCCGGCCCGATCATCGCCGGGAAAAACGGCGTGCGGCAGATCGCCACCCAGCGATACGAAAAGGGTCCGGGACTCGGACTCTTCCGCGGTGCCTCCTATCCGACGTGCGAGATCGGCTTTGAGGAGATCGACCGCATGATCCTCTTCACGGACGGCGTGCTTGAAGCGGAGAACCAGGACGGCGAGCCGTTTTTCGAGAACCGCCTGATGGAGATCATCACCGCAAATACGGAATCGCATCTGGAAAGCCTTCTCGATGGCATCCTGTCCAGCGTGCTCGCTTTTTCGGAGTCTCAGCATTTTGATGACGACGTGTGTTTGTTAGGCCTTGAGGTGTTCCGGGCACCATGACTGATTTCCCGCATGAATCCACTGAAGCCGGATCGCCGCAACCGGAACGGCAGAAGGAAGTCATGCGGTTCGTCACCTTCCGCCTGGACGATGCGGTTCTTCCCAGCAGAATCCGTCGGATGCAGGAGGACCTCGCTGACTGGCACTCCCGTCACCCGAAACCATGGACGCCGGAGCTGGAAACGGAATACCACCGGCGATTTGCTTGGACGCTCGAAGCGTGGCTGGATGAGGGCGTGGGAACGTGCCTGATGAGCGTTCCCGCCCGCCGGGCGATCATGGAGGACGTGCTGATGTGTTTCCAAGGCGATCTGGTGGAACACCACGCCTGGGTGATCATGCCGAATCACGTGCATCTGATAGCCACTCCTGTCATCTCGATGGAGACTCTGGTGAAAACGTGGAAAAACATTTCCGCCCACCGCATTGGCCGGGGGAACATCTGGCACGAGAAACACCGGGACGTTCCGATCCGAGATGCGAAACATTTCGCGGATTCGGTGAGATATATCCGTCGGAATCCGGTGCAACTTCGGGACGGGACATTCTCCATCTGGCAGAACCCGAAGGCGCTGGCGGTGGAATGAATCCGTCCCGCCCGATTGTGGCGACGTCTCTGCGGGCGCGGACCAGAAATCAATTATTTATCCTGCATTCTACCGGAATTTTTGTCACAACTGGCTGTCGTCACCGATGAAACTATCCAACATCACCACCGTTGCCCTCCGCCTGTTCGCCATCTATTGGGCCGTCAATGCGGTGATTGGAATCCTCGCCTTGCTGGGAAGTATCCCCTATTTCGGCGGATCCTTGGGTGTGCCGGGATTTCTCGGCTACCTGATCCCGTTTATCATCCCGGTCATGTATGGATTGTTCGCGCTCCTCGCCTGGAGGTTTGCCGAGTCCATCAGCCGCTGCGTGGTAGGCAGCACTGATCCCAACCTGGAGTTACAGCACATCACGGCTGAGAATCTATACACGATGGGAGCCTTTAGCATGGGCCTCTATTTTACCCTCAGCCGTCTCTCTGACCTGTGGATCTGGCTATACTACGTGGTGGCAAACAGGACGGCGAATCCCGTCATTCTTCAGCAGGGCGGCCTCAATTTGTATCAGGTTAGCTTGCATGTACTTCCTTTCGCCGCAGGCGTGGCGCTTGTTTTCATGGCGTCCACCCTCGGAAAGAGACTCGCGGAAACAGGAAGTCTTTGGGGGAGACCGAAACCCGAGCCGGAGGACGACTCGCCCGAGCGCTGGTGACTTTCCTGCAGCCGCACAGCCCCGGATAGGAGGACGATGATCCAGAGGACGCATTTCAGTTATCGAAGTTCGCAGACCGCCACTACAGTTGATCAGTCGGCGAGGTCCTCGCGGTAGAAGACTTTGATAAACTTCATGTTGCGGGCGTCGTCGAAGCCGTGTTCGAGGAATTTGTCGGGCTCGTTGGCGACGGCGGGCTTGAGACGGATCTCGATGCCGGTGTCGAGCTTCATGGTGGTCTTGATCTTGTTCTTCGCCTTGGTGACGTCCTTTTTGGAAATTTCAAATGAGTCGTCGAGTTTATGCCCCTGCTCCTGCTCGACCATGTTGCGGTGTTCTGCGAACTTGGCCTTGGCTTCGGGGCTTTTCAGGACCTGCTCTTCGAATTCCTGAAGGCTGAAGTTTTCCTTTTCCTCGAAGTAGGTGATGGCGTCGCGGGCGGAGCTGGAGGCGTCCCACGGCGGGGTGTCGTCATCGGCGGCTTTTTTCGGGGCTTCCTTCTTTTCCTTTTCGAGGAAGGCGACGGCCATGTTGGCGTATTTGTTAGTCAGGAACGGGCTGTCGGTGATGGGGACGACGCCGAGAAAGTCGCGGACCCAGAAGCGGGAGTCAGAGCCGGTGCGGTCGAAGGTGAGGACGTAGTATCCCTTGGTGGCGAGGTGGTTGAGGATGAGGCAGCCCTTGTCGATTTTCTCGGGGTTGATGCCCTGCTCGGTGTGCAATTCCAGATCGCCGTCGCGGGTGGAGATGCTGAGGAACGGGACGACGCTCTCGGATTTCAGGATGCAGAGGCCCTGGGTGAGCTCGCCGTCGATGTCGATGTTCTTGATGAGCGAGATGCAGAGGTCGCCGGACTTGATATTCGGGTGGTTCGACTTGGCGTAAAGGCGCTTGGCGATGTCGCAGCCTTTTTCGAGTAGGCCATCATCGGAGGCGAAGATGGCGGCGCTGTAGGCATTCATTTCATGCTGATCGAGCGACGAATGATGGCTGAAGCGGTGGGCGGTGAGGTTTTTGAAAGGCTTGAGGAAAATGGCGGAGAGCGTTTCCTGATCGGCTTCCTCAATCTTGAAAACTTCCTTGGAGGTCTGGAGCGGCTCATCGCGTTGCGGATGGCCGACTTTGGCGAGAACGAGCCCGGTGGCGGTGGCGGAGGTGAATCGGATCTTGGCGGACATGGGGGGAGGAAACTAGGCGGGCCGCGCGGTTTGAAAACTCCGAAATGCGGCGGAGTGGAACATCGGACACCGGACTTCCGAAATTGAACGGTCGGCAGGGCTCAGCTCACACCGGTGACGATTAAGGCTGGCATTTCCAAAGACTCGCCGAGCGTCATCCCGAGGAGTTTCCGGTAGAGATCGCTGGAGGGGGTGAGAAGGGTGATTTCCTGGCCTTCGTGTTCGATTTCGAGACCGCCGGATGCCGGGACGAGCAGGAAATGGACGGTTTCGCCACGCATTTCGACTGCGACGAGGGCACCAGCGTCGATGGGATCGGAGATGGAGAAATCCGGCAGCGCGAGGGTTTCGAAAATGCGGACGGTTTCGGCGAGTTCGTCGATCTGGCGGGCTTGGCCGGCGGCGAGATAGGACGCTTCCAGGCTGCGGGTGTCGTATTTCCCCTCCGCCTTGCTGCCCGGATCAGTGGCGGCGGCGTGGGCCTCGTGGGCGGCACGGGAGAGAAGTTCGAAACGCGAGCGCAACTCCGCACGGATCTTTTTAAGCAGGGCGTATTTCATCAATGGACAGACAACCTTGCACATTCGCAGAGCGCAGGCAAGAATGGCGCATGTACCGACTTTATGCGTATCGAAACTGTGATTCCTGCCGCAAGGCGCTGAAGTGGATGGAGGAAAACGGTGTCGCATTCGAAGAACTGGCGATCCGCGAAACGCCACCGACTCCGGACGAACTGCGGGCGGCCATCAAGCTGCTGAGCGGCGACCTCCGCCCGCTTTTCAATTCCTCGGGAGCGGACTACCGCCAGCTCGGGATCAAAGAGCGGATGTCTTCCCTGACCGACGAGGACGCCATCGCCCTGCTTTCCACCAACGGCAATCTGGTGAAACGCCCGTTCCTGATCGGAACAAACCGGCTGCTCACAGGCTTCAAGCCGGACGTCTGGAAACGTGCGCTGACCTGACATGACGGAACTTCTCCATCAGATCCGGTGGCGGCCGGGGATCGGCGATCCCACGGTGATGGGCTGGGTAACCGTCGTCGTTTACGCGCTGGCGGCGGTGACCGCCGGTGTGGCGACGTGGCGGTCGGAAAAAATCGCGGACCGCCGGATGTGGGCGTTGGTGACGATCCTGATGATGGCACTTTGCCTCAACAAACAGCTCGACCTGCAATCGCTGTTCACCGACTTCGGCCGGGTGATGGCCGGACGCGAAGGGTGGTATGAGAGACGCCGGGCGATTCAGAAAATCTTCGTGTTAGTAGTGATGGGTTCTTCCGCGTTGCTGACGGTGTCCATGGCGTGGAAGTTCAGGAGTTTCTGGAAAAGGCATTTCCTATTGGCCGCTGGGCTGGCGTTTCTGCTGACGTTCATCGTGGTGCGGGCGATTTCGTTCCATCATGTGGACCTGTTCCTGAAGTCGGAGGTTTCCGGCGTTAGGATGAACTGGTTCCTGGAGCTGGGAGGAATCGCACTAATCTGGGGAGCGGCGGTGATGGATCTCGTTAAAGGGCGTGCGGGAAAATAAATTCCGTCATTTTCAGGCTGGCCCGCCATTTGTCCCACCCCGGCGGTCAGGCTGGCTGGGTCATGAATCAACACCTCACCGAAATCGCCTTCGTCCTCGACCGCTCGGGCTCCATGCAAACCATGGTGGAGCCCGCCATCACCGGTTTCAACCGCCTGCTGCGCGAGCAACAGCAAGCCCCCGGCAGCGCCCGTTTCACGCTCGTCCTCTTCGACGACCAATACGAGGTCCCGTTCCAGTCCGTCCCGATCAGCGAGGTAGTGGAACTGGGCACCACCACTTTCGTCCCACGCGGGAGCACGGCGCTGTTGGACGCGATTGGTCAGACGATCGACGGGCTCGGCAAGAAGCTCCAGCACACGCCTGAAACGGATCGGCCCGGGCAGGTCATCATCGCCATTCTCACTGATGGCGAGGAGAACGCGTCAGCTCGATATACCTGGCAGGACATCGCCAAACGCATCTGCCATCAAACGGAAAAATACCAATGGCAGTTCCTATTCCTCGGCGCGAACCAGGACGCCATCGCCACGGCCGGCCGGATGAACATCCACGCCGCGAACACGGCGAATTTCTCCGCGGATGAAAATTCCTACGCTGCGGCCAAGGGCGCGTTGAGTCGGAAAATGAGCGCCGTCCGCCGCCGCTGCCAGGGTGCGACGGATGCGGAGACGATCCAGGACGCCGAAGCCCCGCTGGAAAAACTCCGCGAGGACGAGGAGAAACGCGGCCTGTAAAATCCCCCCCAGATAGAGTGGCAAACCTTCCCTGCGCCGCGTGACCAAGGCGTTGTTGTGGATTGCCGGATGCTGGAAACAGCGCGGCGCAGGGATTCTGGGGATGGTTGAGTGCTATTTCTCTCAACCATCAACTCTCAGCTTTCTTCCTTCCCTTCCACGCGTAGGCGAGGAAACAGGCGGAGAAGATGAACATGAAGAGCGAGAAAAACTGACCCTTCGTCAGCATGCCGACCATCGCCGAATCCGGTTCGCGGAACTGCTCGCCGAAGATCCGGAAAATCGCGTAAAGCGCGAAGAACAGGCCAGTTAGAAGGCCATGCGGGGCGTTTTTGAAACGCACGCGAACCAACCAGAGGATGGTGAACAGCAGCGCGCCTTCCAGCAGGCCCTCATAGATCTGCGAGGGATGGCGCGGTTGGAGAAACTCCGCGAGAGCGTTTCTGACATCCGGATTCACACGTGAGGCGGTGATGAGTGCGTCGAGTGACTGCGCATCGGCGAGCTTGGGATCGACCCGGGTGCAAGCCTCCCACGCGCCGTTCTGCACTTCCCGCGGTTCCTCGCCGATGGAAAGTGGAAACTTCATCGCCCACGAGACACCGTTCGCCACGCGGCCGTAGAGTTCACCGTTCACAAAGTTCGCGGCCCGACCGAAAAACAGTCCCAGCGGAGCGACCACGCACAGCCCGTCACCGAGGCCGGTCCACGAGACCTTGTGTTTCCTCGCATAAAAATACGTGAAAATCACCAGCCCGAGAATACCACCATGGCTCGCCATCCCCCCTTCCCAGACGCGGAAGACAATCAGCGGGTCTTTCATCAGCCCCGCCCAGCCGACCTTCGGCAAATGATAGAAAAGGATGTAGCCCAGCCGCCCGCCCATAAACACGCCGAACAACGCCGCCGCGGCGATGAAGTCTGCGGTTTTCTCCGGCTTCAGCACCCACAGGCCACGCTGCGCGAGATGCCGCAGGAGCAGGAAGCCACCGATGAAGCCGAAAAGATAGGCCAAGCCATACCAGCGGAGGGCGAGCCCGCCATAGATCGGCAGGGCAATGGGATTCAAATGATGCACGTAAATGGCGAACACGCGGGAAAGACACACGATCCCGGCTCGTCCGGCAAGCGGCGATACATCTGAAAACGTAGTCATGGACTTCAGTCCCTTCTTCGGGCGCGTTGAAGAACGGACTAAAGTCCTGGACTACTTTTACCTTTGGGAAATCCGGATTCCCTACGTAAACTTTCCCCATGCCGAGCAAGAAGGAACTCCTCAACCTCCAATTCATCGACGTGCGCCACAAGCTCATCGACGTCGCCGCGTTTCTCGACCGGATCGACCGCCATCCGGGCGACAGCGATTATCGTTACGAGGCGCTGAAAAAAGCCCTGCCCATCCTGCTCTCGGACCGCCCGGACCGCGCCCGCGCCGTGCTTGAATCCTTTTCCGACCACACCACGGACGTTTCCGAAAGCGCCCCCTTCCAAGGTGCCTTTGGTGCGGCATTGCCTCAAAACTGAACACTATCCTAGCAAACTTCCCTGTGAAATACATCGAGCCACACGGCCACATGGTCAGCCGGACGACGGACGATTACGAAAAACTCGCGCTGTCCGGCTGCGAGGCGATTTGTGAACCGGCGTTCTGGGCCGGCTTCGACCGCTCGTCGGCGGACGGGTTTTACGACTATTTCCGCCAGCTAACAGAATACGAGCCGAAGCGCGCGGCAAAATACGGCATCAAACATTACTCGTGGCTCTGCATCAATCCGAAGGAAGCGGATGATCCCGGATTCGCCCGCGAGGTGATGGATCTGATCCCGCAGTTCATCGACAAGCCGGGCGTGCTGGGCATCGGGGAGATCGGGCTGAACAAGAACACACGCAACGAGCTGGCGATTTTTGAAGAGCACGTGCAGATCGCTGTGGACCGGGATCTGCCGATCCTGATCCACACGCCGCACCTTGAGGACAAGCTGAAAGGCACGCGGCTGATCCTGGATTCACTCGACGCGTTTTCCAAACTGGACCGCGCGAAAGTCATCATCGACCACGTCGAGGAGCACACGATTTTCCACGTTCTCGATGCCGGTTACTGGGCGGGCATGACGCTCTATCCGGAAAGCAAGTGCTCGCCCCACCGCGCCATCGACATGTTGGAAATCTACGGCACCGAGCGGCTGTGGATGAACTCCGCGTGCGACTGGGGCCACTCGGATCCGCTGGCCGTGCCGAGGTGCGCGCTGGAAATGAAACGCCGCCAGCACACCGCGGAGCAGATCGAACAGATCATCTATCATAACCCGCGCCGCTTCCTGAGCCAGTCGCCGAAGTTTGTGGTTTAAGGGTCGATCTCCGGTCCACCCTCCTGATCATTCTCGTGATTCACGGGACACTATTTCCCCTTTCCTAGTGGCTGGTGCCTCCCTTAACCTCGCAGGACATGAGCAAAATCGTTCTTCTGTTTTCAGGACAAGGTGCCCAAAAGGTGGGCATGGGCAAGGATTGGGCGGAGAGTTCCGCACTGGCGCGCAGCATGGTGCATCAGGCGGACGAGGCGCTGGGCTTTTCCATCTCGGACATCATGTTCGACGGACCGGTGGAGGAACTGACACGCACCGCATATTGCCAACCGGCGCTTTATCTCCACGGCATGATCGCGCTCGCGCTTTTGAAAAAGCGATTGCCGAATTTCGAACCGGTGGCCGCTGCGGGGCTTTCGCTCGGAGAATTCACCGCCCACGCGGCGGCCGGGACGTTTTCGTTTGAAGACGGACTGTGCCTCGTCGCCCGCCGGGGACAATTCATGGAAGAAGCCTGTCTCGCGACCCAAGGGGCGATGGCCGCGCTCATCGGCGGCGATGAAAGTCAGGTCCGCGCCCTCGCCGCCGCAGCGGACGTGGATGTGGCGAATTTGAACGCTCCGGGACAAATCGTGCTGTCCGGCACCGTTGCCGGAATCGACGCTGCCGTCGCACAGGCGAAGGAATTCGGCATCCGCAAGGCGATCAAGCTGAACGTCGCCGGGGCCTATCACTCGCGGCTGATGCAAAGCGCCCAAGACAAGCTCGCCGCCGAGCTCTCCGGCGTTTCCCTGAAATCCCCTTCCATGCCGGTCGTCTGCAACTATGGCGCGTCCGTCGTTTCCGATCCTGCGGAAATCCGCTCGATGCTGGAAAAGCAGGTCACCGGCTCGGTCCGTTGGACGGAATCCATCCAGTCACTCATCGCGACGGGCCACAAAACCTTCCTCGAACTCGGCCCCGGCAAGGTCCTCGCAGGACTTGTTGGAAAAATCGACAAGGAGGCAACCGTCCATTCTGTCGAGGATTTGGCCTCTCTGGAGACAGTGATCGAGGCACTTTCGTAAGCATATCAACCACTTGGAAAAAATTTCGCAAAAGCGTAAAAAAGAGGTTGCACCAAAGGGGGGCGGTAAATAGCTTCCGCCACCCGAGCGGGACATGGAGCGGTAGCTCAGTTGGTTAGAGCGCCAGCCTGTCACGTTGGAGGTCGCGGGTTCGAGTCCCGTCCGCTCCGCCATCCCCGTTTCGGTAATTAACCCCGCCAGCAATGGCGGGGTTTTTCTTTGTGGCGGCGATCACCGTCGCTGCAAATCCCCTTTATGTTTGCAACTGCGGAAATCTAGCGGAAACGGAATCACCCGTCATCCACCTCATTGAAACTGCCGCCATACCCCGGACGGTAGAGCAGGAGGCCGGAGTGTTTGGCGATTTCCTGGAAATGTGCGTCGATGGCATAGAGCCGCACGCCATCATGGATCGCAATTGCGGCGATGAGGACATCCAGCCATGGGACGGTTAGCCCCCTGGCGCGTAACCGCCATGCGAGGGCGACGGCGCTGTCCCAATCGTCCTCCCGGCATGGACGATAAGGGATGACCGAGAAGCGCTTCCCCAAGTGCGCGCGTTCCTCCAAGCGGGCACCGCCGAGGACTTCCAGACGCACAGGAGAACACCATTGCGCCTCGTACGCTTCGAGAAGACCCTCGACAGCCAGTTTCACCCCCATGTCGCCATTCCGGCGCAGGCTCTCGATCCAGGCAGATGAATCCACAAGCACCATGGCGGCTCAGTCTGGGTAAAGGGGTGGGACCGGGTTGGCGAGATTATGACCTGCCGCATCTGCCTCGGGGCCCGGGTAGTCGAAAACGCCTTCCCGGATCATCCGTCCGAACTCCCGCGCCTGTTTACGCCGCACGAACTCAGTCACCGCCCGCGCCACCGCTGGACTCTTGTTCTTGTCCCCGGTGATTCTCAACAACTCGGTCAAAACTTCATCTTCAATATCCACCGTGATTCTCATGTCGATAGAATATACTCATTTTTCATCAAAACAACTATAATTTTTCATCATTTTGATGAAATACAGGAGTGCATTCCGCAGCATTATTCCGGAAAAAACCAAGGCTACCTCATTCTGGAATTACCTGAATGCCAAGGCCGGGCCTCGCGAAAAGGTGGTTGCGGGGTCTCGCCGCAATGTGACGTTGCTGCGAGACGTAGCAACCACGGTCCGCCAGCCCTTTGAAACTGGTGATTTCAATATGAGGCAACCCTGCGGAAAAAACCCTCCGACCTTGCCATTGCATCGTTCCCACCCTACATCCCTCCGCCATGCCTACTGTTGCCATCGTCGGACGCCCAAATGTCGGCAAGTCCGCCCTCTTCAACCGCCTCGCCGGCCGGAAGATCGCCATCGTTCACGACCAACCGGGCGTCACCCGCGACCGCATCGCCGCGCCGTCGAAGGCCACGCAGGTCGCTTGCACGCTCATCGACACCGGCGGCATCGGCGGCGGCATCGAGGATGGCTTCGACGAGCAGGTAAGCATTGAGGCAGACATCGCCATGCAGACGGCAGATCTGATTCTTTTCGTGGTCGATGCCCACGCCGGCCTCACCGCCGTCGATCAATCGCTCGCCCAAAAGCTCCGCAAGGCCAAGCCGCCCGTTCTCCTCGTCATCAACAAAGTGGACGATGACAAACACGAGAACTCCCACTCGGATTTCACCCGCCTCGGCCTCGGCAACAGCGTTTTCGTTTCCGCCGAGCACGGCCGCAACTTCGGCCACCTCTGCGATGAAATCGACGCCGTCATCGCCCCGCTCGTTTCCGAAACCGAGGCCGAAGCCGAAGTCGCCGAAAAGATCGGCATCAAGCTCGCCATCGTCGGCAAGCCCAACGCCGGCAAATCCTCCCTCGTCAACGCCATCCTCAAGGACGAGCGCACCATCGTTTCCGAAATCGCCGGCACCACCCGCGATGCCGTCGATCTCCCCTACACCTTCGAGGGCGAAAACTTCACCCTCATCGACACCGCCGGCCTCCGCCCGCGGGCCAAGCGCGACAACTCCGTCGAAGTCTTCTCCGCCATGCGCACCGAGAAGGCCGTCCGCCGGTCCGACCTCTGCGTGCTCGTCATCGACCTCATCGCCGGCGTCACCTCGATGGACCGGAAAATCGCCCAGCTCATCATGGAGGAGAAAAAACCCTGCCTCATCGTGCTGAACAAGTTCGACCTCTTCCACCCCGGCGCCAACCGCACCGCACGCCTCGAAGAAGCCACCGAACACGTCCGCAAGGAGCTGTTTTTCCTCCACTACGCCCCCTTCGTCGCCTGCTCCGCCAAGACCGGCGGCTCCGTCGATCATGTGCTCAAAGAGTCCCTGAAAATCAAAAAGGGCGCGCAAAACATCCCCGGCACCGGCCAGCTCAACCGCATCCTGCAAGGAGCCTTCGAAGCCACCCCGCCGCCCATCGACAACAAGCTCCGCAAACGCCTCAAGCTCTACTACGCCACCGCCGCCGTGGAGGAGAAATACAGCGTCATCCCGGTGCCCACCATCGTGCTTTTCGTCAACGACAAGCGCCTCATGGCGAACAGCTACGAGTCCTACATCGTCAACAAATACCGCGCCGCCCACCCGGCGCCCGGCATCCCCGTCGTTCTCTCCGTCCGCTCGCGTTCGCGAAAAGAATGGGAGCCGCGGCAAAAGCCGCAAGGCCACTGAAGACGCGCGGCGGGTTCTAACGTGGCTGACGCGTCCCACAGCAGTCTCTTTTCCATCCGTGGCTGGCGCGTCTCGCGCCAAGCCGTTGCGGAGGCGTCTCGCCTCCTGCCGGTTTAGCGGTAGCTTGATCTCCCGCCGGATCTCCTCACAGTCATCCCATGATCCTCAAAGATCTTGCATTCGCCGAAGCCGCCTTGGCCCTTCCGGCTCCCGAGCGCGCGGCACTGGCGCAGTTGCTGATGGACAGTCTTGAAAACGATCCACGCCCGGATGACGAGATCCGCAACGAGCTGCGACTTCGGTTTCAAAAGCTCCGCGCGGCCGACGACGCCGGAATGACATTCGAGCAAGTGTTCGACAAAGCGTTGTAAAAGCAAACGTGGTTGACGCGTCTCGCGGCAAAGTCCTCCAGGTCCCGGATAGGGGGAAGGGACGTCTCGTCCCTTCATCCATGGACGAGACGTCCATGCCTCCTACCTGCCCCCTCCCCCGCTTCCGACATTTCCCCCCTGCTCCCGGCCCTAGCGAAAAAATATCAGGCAGAACGCACGATTTTGCGTGCCATCCCTTGGAATTTGCCCTAACCCATCAGGCCGTCAGCACGGAATAATATCATGCCCGATTTCCTAACCCGCCCCTCACCCTCCCGGCACCCGGCGTCCACCTCTGGTTTTGTTTCCTGCTGTCCCTCACCCGTTTCCCTGTCCGCCGCCCGCTTTTCCCACCCCGGCCGCTCCGTTTTCATTCACTCCGGGCCTGTTTCTTCGGGTTCGCCTCCCGTTTTCCCGCTCTCGAAAAACGTTTTCCCAATCTCCGGTCCCGTTTTCCCAATCTCCGGTCCCGTTTTCCCAATCTCCGGTCCCGTTTTCCCAATCTCCGGTTTCGTTTTCCCAATCTCCGGTTTTGTTTTTCCCTCCTCGCGTTCCGTTTTCCGCTCCTCGCCTCCCATTTTCCTCCCATCCGCTTTCATTTCCCCGATCCAGCCCTCGTTTCCCCCACCTCCGCCTCCATTTCCCCCTCTTCCCTCTCCCCCATCAAAAATCAAAAATTCAAAATCCAAAATCATCCACTCCCTCTCCCCAATCCAAAAACTTGTCCCGGCATAGCTGAAAGCGACGCCGGATCCAAAATCAAACTCCCATGACCAAAGACCAAATCAACTACGCCAACATGTTTCAGACCACCGATCTGATTCTCACCAAGCCCGAAAACGCCGCCATCGTTGCCAGCCTACCCGCCTTCGTCCGCGGCCAGGCCTCGCTTCACGGCAGCGTCAACCTGATCGGTGCCCTTGCCCAGGCCCAAGGCAGTCCCCTCACCGGCATCACCCTGGACAAGGACCGCCTCCAGCTCTCCCTCATCAACCGCCTAGTCATCGTCGCCGGAGCCGCCGGGGCCTACGCCTTTGAAGCGAAAAACCACACCGCCGCCGCCAAGTTCGAGCTGAAAGTAGGCGTGCTCAAGAACCTCCGCGATGGCCTGCTCGATAAAACCGCCCAAGGCGTGCACGACGAGGCCGCCGCCCTCGTCACTGCAGATCCCGTGAAAACCGCCGAATACAACCTCACGCCCGCCGTTCTCACCGATCTCCAGAGCGCCATCACCGCCTACGGCTCCACCCTCGGCACCCCGCGCGCCGCCATTGCCAGCCGCGTCGCCGTCACCGCCGCCATCGCCGCGGAAATCGACCGCGCCCTGGCCAACCTCAAGAACGTGCTCGACCGCCTCATCCTCCAGTTCCAAGCCGACCACCCCGCCTTCACCACTGCCTACGCGGCGGCGCGGAAGATCGTGAATTCGGGGAACAGCCATGCGGCCCCCGCTCCCGCGCCGCCAACACCATAACCCCCAACCGTAAAACCAAGACGTGGCTGGCGCGTCTCGCGCCAGTGCGTTGCGGTCATCGAATGCGGAGAGGTCCGCTCATTTAGCGCTTCCGCAAATGCGTTTAAGCTGGAATAGATCGCGGCGGTTTGAATGATCCACGAGAGATTGTGCTTGATGCGCCCCTCAAGCCGATGTAGTTCTCTTGAACACTCTTCACCCATTTTCCCAATCCCAATGCTGCTTGAACATGCCTGTCAAAATCTTGGATGGCCCAGCCACGAAGAGGTTTTGCACCCCAAAGCGGCAGGCCCAAGACACTACGCGGAGCGGGTGACGCTGAAGATCGGGGAAGCGCTAAAACGACGGATGGCTGGCGTCGAGGTGACAACGGGGATCCTGTGCGCTGACTCTCAAGCGGATACCAGTGAGGCCCCAATCGCTGTTGTCTGCCAATTTTCGCACGCAGTACCCGACGAAGTCTTAATGGAGGCCCAACGACTCTGCTGGAATTTCTCGCGCACCGCACTTCTCATCACTCTGGAGCCGCATCGAATCCAGTCCTGGACCTGCTCCAAAGCGCCGGGCAAGAAACGCAAAGCCAAGGACTTCCGTATCCTTCCGCCCATTGAATGGAAGCAGGGTGAATCCCCGACAAGCGCCCTCCAACAGGAAGCGGCTCAGGCATTGAATTGGGTGCAGTTGGTCAGTGGCGGTTTACTTGAGAAGCACAAGAACATGTTCCCAAAAGACGAGCGGGTGGATGCCATGCTCGTTTCCAATCTTAAAGCAGTGCGCCGGGAATTGACCGTCGAGATGGGATTGCTACCCGAAGTCTGCCACAGTCTCCTCGCTCGACTCATCTTCACTCAATTCCTCTTCCAGCGCACCGACAGCGCAGGACGGCCGGCAATCAGCCAGACGGTTCTTGACGGTCGATTCGACGGACAACTCCGCGAAGTCTATCCTCACGCCACCGCTCTGGAATCCATCCTCCGTGACAAAGAAGAAACCTATTCTTTGTTCCGCTGGCTGAATGAGAAATTCAATGGCGACATGTTCCCGGGCAAAGGCGGAACGCTCGAAGAGCGCGAAGCCGAGTGGCAGACCGAAAAAGACGCGGTCGATCCCGAGCATCTGAAACTTCTGGCTGATTTCGTAAGTGGCACGCTCCATATCCATTCGAAACAGCAGTTCCTCTGGGCCGAGTATTCCTTTGATACGCTGCCGCTGGAATTCATCAGCAGTGTTTATGAGGAGTTCCTTTCAGCAAAGGACTTGGAGAAAGGCGCACATTACACGCCCCCTCACTTGGTTGACTTCGTTCTTGATGGGGTATTGCCATGGGGAGGCAAGGACTGGGAACTCAAGATCCTCGACCCCTGTTGCGGCTCCTCGATTTTCTTGGTCAAAGCCTTCCAACGGCTCGTGCAGCGCTGGAAGAATGCACATCCAGGACAAGAACCGAGGGTGCGAGACCTACGTCCTATCTTGGAAAAGAATCTCCTTGGAGTCGATTCAAGCCGGGAGGCGCTTCGTGTGTCGTCCTTCAGTTTGTGTCTGGCTCTTTGCGATGCCCTTGATCCAAAACAATACTGGACCCAAACAGTATTTCCGCCACTGCGTGGATTGCGATTAATCGAAAGCGACTTCTTTGCAGATACGGAAATTGGATTCCGAACCGAGGAAGACGCGGGTATTTGGGACCTCGTGATTGGAAATGCACCTTGGGGTGGTGGCTTATTAGATGCCGACCCCGAAGGAATTAGGTGGGCAGAAGCCAACGGCTGGCCAGTCACCAACAAAAACCCAGGCCTGATCTTCCTCGCCAAAGCGGCAGCGCTCACGAAAAAGAAGGGCCGTGTGGCAATGATCGTGCCCGCAGCCAGTCTGCTCTATCAAAGCAGTTCCGAGGGATCGAACGACTTCCGCAAAAAGCTGTTCACTTCCTTCACCGTGGAGGAAGTGGTGACACTCGCCTCCTTGCGCTGGCAGATGTTCAAAGGAGTGAAATCACCTGCCTGCATCGTCACGCTGCAACCTCTGGCCCCGAAGTCCCTCGACGTGGAACTCAGCTACATCACGCCAAAGCCGCAATACAGTTCCGAAGATGAATCCACGGTGATCATCGAACCGCAGGACATGCACGCAATCACCCACGATGAAGCTGCCCATGATCCGCTGGTCTGGTCGGTTCTCTTGCTTGGGGGGCGGCGCGATCTGAGCTTGGTTCGTCAGCTTCGCAGCGAGATGACGCTGGGTAAACTACAAGCTACATCAAAGGACGCCGCCAATGACGGCGAAATGCTTCTAATTAGACGAGGAATTGATCGAGGGAGATTCAACCAATCGAAGCGGCCGGAAATCATCGGAAGACGCATACTTGAACATCCTGATTTTCCCGCGAACAGCGGACTGACTTTAGACGCCGCAACTTGTCCCAAAAACCAAAATCCTTTGGTCTATCACACATCTGACTTCAGCGCGTTTCAACTCCCCCAGCTTGTAATTAAACAAAGTTTGATCAAACAAGTGGGTAGATTCCAAGCTGTTCGCATTGTCTCATCCGAAAGTCAATCTGATGGCCTTCTTGTGACGCAGAGCTACGTTAGCGTCCACCAATTTGCGGATGGAGATGAATGGCTTAAAGCTGCTTGCCTCAGTATGGCTAGCGGCCTGTCTGCATATTTCCTTGCCTTAACCAGTCGCTTGGCATCTGACCGTGCTTCTGCTCGCATTCATGATATTCTCAATGTTCCAATTCCGCATCCCACGCCTGCCTTGGCTAAGGGTGTTACCGACTTGGCAGCGGTGGATTCACTCGTAGAAGAAGCATTCCATCTCAAAGCCCCCGAGTCAGCCTTGATCGAGGACATGCTTGCGTTCGTCTATCGTGAGGGAGGTGAGAATCGAGAGGGTCGCAAAACAACGCTGCGGGCACGGGACGGTGAAAACGGCGATCTCCACCGCTATGCCGATTTTTTCGTCAAGGCTCTTCGTGCCACTTTTGGCAAAGACAAGACTGTGCGTGCGACAGTCTTTGAGGAAGAGCAACCACACGACAAACTGCCTCTCCGGATGGTTGCCATCCATCTCGACTGGGCATCGCAACGGAAGGTCATCACCAAGGAGGTTCTCGACTCCAAGGGGATGCGCAAAAAGCTGAAGGAAGCCTTCACCAACCTGATGGGCGTACGCTCCCGGCAGGGCGTGCCCGTCTCTTCTGGCATCGGTTTCCAACGTATCGCCCGAGTGTTTGTGACACACAAAGCTCCAAGCGGCGAGAAGGTGCCGACGGTGCTCTATCTGAAACCCGACCAACGCCGTCACTGGACCCGCTCCCAAGCTTTGCGGGACGCTGACGAACTGGCAGCAACCATCATGACTGCCAGGAAGCGCCCCAAAGCATGAGACCCCGAGCGCCCAGTCTCCATGAAGCACTATTCCCGGTCGATCTGCCGGAGTTTGCAGCGATCGCGGAGCATTGGCGGGAAGATATGGTGCATGAGATGCTAGGACTTGTCTGGGACAGCTTTGACCAGATGAAGGCCGCACATTTCCACGGCTTCGATTTCACTCAACCCATCGAGCAACTGGAGCGCGGCCTAACTGACCTGCATATGGATGAGATCCTTCTCCTTTGGAAGCAGCGGAGCGATGGATTCGGGTCCTTCATTCCAAAGCACGAGGCGTGGGAGTTCCGAAACCGCCCGAGCGCCGGAGCAATGCCATCCTCCATCGACATTGGCTTCGTGCTCGTGGCAAACCGGTCCTTGCGATGGAACGTGGAGGCCAAGGTGCTGGAACATCCGGCCGATGTGAGCCGTTATCTCGCCGACCTAACCGGAAAATACCTCTCAGGGAAGGGCTCTGTCTTTTCTGACACTGCAGCGTTGGCGGGTTATTTGAAACAAGGCCTTCCCAATGATGTGTTCCCTCATCTTGAAGCCCGTCTTGGTCAGACTCTGATGCCTTGCGATGCCTTTCTCAATCGACCGCATCGCATCAGTCTCCACAAACGGACATTGGCAGAAGCAGACGATGAAACCTCGTTCACCTGCCATCACCTGATTCTCGGCCTTTCAAATTGAAAAGCAGGCCGACTCCGAGACGAATAGATTTGGGAATTCGATTTCGATTTGATGGATGCAAAAGCCGCTACAGGTGAGGGTCACTGCGTCGCCACCTTCACCAGCAGCCCGGTTTTCCTCACATGCCGCAGATTCGCGGCGAAGAATAGGCCGGCGAGGGTGCCCCAGATGACGTTGAGGAGGATGGCGTGCTCGATGTTCCCCCACGGCACCGGTTTTCCGGCGAGCACGGTGCGCATGCCTTCGAAGACCGGGGTGCAGGGCAGCGCCATGGCGATGGGTTGCAGCCAAGACGGCAGCACGGAGACCGGATAGAAGACGGCGGCGAGCGGCTGGATGAAAAACGGCACGGCCCAGGCGAGGCTTTCCGCGGCCTGGCCCCAGCGCATGATGAGGGCGGTGGCAATCATGCCGAGGAACCAGCCGAAGATCATGAGGTTCCCCAGAAACGGCAGCAGCCCGAAGCCGAGGTCGGTGAGCTTGAACCCATACGCCAGCGCGGCGACCACGGTGAGCACGATCAGCGTCACGCCCACCCGCAGCACTCCCACCATGCAGGTGGCGGCGACGTATTCCGCGGTGCGGACCGGGGCGACGAAGACGTTGAGCAGGTTCCGCGTCCAGACGTCTTCAAGGAATGAGATGGCCACGCCCTGCTGCGAGCGGAACAGCACGTCCCACAGGATCATGCCGCCGATGAGGAAGGTGATGGCGGAGGGCAGGCCGTCTGCGCCGTGCTGTTTCAGATAGACGGTGAGAAAGCCCCACATCAGGAGATCGACCAGCGGCCAGAAGATCAGCTCCACGAAGCGCACGGGATTCCGCGTGTAGAGGAAAAGGTAGCGCAGGACGAGCGCGCTGACGGTGTTGAAGGAGAAGGGCATGGGAAGTGGATGTTATTGAAGAGCAAGAGGGAGAAACCACGAAATACACGAAGAGGAACGAAGAAGAGATTGGATAGAAATGTTTGTAATGCATTCCGAGCCCTCATGTGAACCATCTGCCTTTCGTGTTCTTTCGTGCATTTCGTGGTTTATCTTCCGGTTTCGAAGAGGCTTTTTTCAAACCGATGTCGTCGATATTGGCGCGGACGAAACGGATTTCAGTTTATCTGTGATGTCCTGCAGGTCCGCGATCGAAAGACCTTTGCCAATTTTCATCCGCTTGGGTGTGTAGAACAGGATTGAAGGAGAAAACGGCCCCGCTCCGGGCGACGGCATTGGGATTTCCACTCTGAATTCCGCGCCGGTATCCGGGCTGACCACGACCGTTTTCAGACGGAACATGAGGAAGTGTTCGGTGAGTTCCAGATGATCACCTGAAATCCGGAGCTGGTAGGATTTCAGTCCTCTGAAGAGGGCCAAGGCACCAAAAATTCCCAGGCAGGCGAGCCATGGGATCAGGAGGAATTTGAAAATGAAGTCAGGCATATTTGTTTTCCTGATATCGAAGTAGTAGAAGCCAAGTCCGACCACCGCCATAAAAACGAGCGGCATCAGATAGAACATCGTTCCCCGCAAACCCACTCGATAAGTCTGGATGCTCATTTGGAGGAGTTGGTTGCGGTCATCACGTCCACGCTGACGGTGTTGAAGGAGAAGGGCATGATTTCGATGGGGCCGCTTCGAGTGGGACTAAAGATTTTCACCACGGATGGAACGGATGACACGGATGACACGGATGAAGAATCGGATAGAGGAAAGGGGTTCCGCAGATTCATTGGTCGGGAACTTCTGGTTGGTCGTCATTTTTAAAATCCTCTTATCCGTGTAAATCCGTTCCATCCGTGGTTGATCCCTCTTTCTCTCAACCATCCACTATCAACTTCTTCCCAATTTCAGCGATCTCACCGCGGGCAACTCCGATGAAAAGGTCCTCCAGCGAGGAGCGGTTGAAGCGTTCGTGGACGTCGGCGGGCGTGCCTTCGGCGAGGACTTTTCCGCCGTGGAGGAAGATGAGGCGGTCGCAGACTTCCTGGATGTCGCGCATGTTGTGGGAGGTGTAGAGGATGGAGAGTCCCCTTTCCTGTTGGAGCTTGCGGAGGAGCTTGCGCACGCGGTCGGCGATGTCGGGATCGAGCGAGGCGGTGGGTTCGTCCAGCAGAAGCAGGCGCGGTTCGTTGAGGAGGGCCTTGGCGAGATTCACGCGGGTGGACTCGCCGGCGGAGAGCTGGCCGGTGACGGATTTCCGGAGGTGGGTGATGTCGAGGAGTTCGAGCAGTTCGTCGATCCGCTGTTTCGGTTTGGCGACGCCGTAGAGGCGGGCGAAGACGGTGAGGTTCTGCCAGACGAGGAGGTTGGATGGCAGGGCGGTGTAGGCGGAGGAGAAATTGACCTGTTTGAGGATCTCGATGCGGTGCTTCCACAAGTCCTTGCCGAAGACGCGGATGGTGCCGGTGGTGGGCGTGGTGAGGCCGAGCAGCAGGTTCATCGCGGTCGTTTTCCCCGCGCCGTTCACGCCGAGCAGGCCGAGGGATTCGCCCTTCGCGACCTTGAAAGAAAGCCCGTCGAGGGCGGTGTGCTCGCCGAAGGTTTTGACGAGGTTGTCGGCTTCGAGGATGGGTATGGCGTCGGGCATCGCCGGGAAGGTGTCAGGTGTGGGGGGATTTTCCAGAAACGAATGCCGAACATCGAACATCCGTCTTCGCCTGCGGCTACGCCGGGACAAGTTGAACGTCCAACATCGAACGTCGAAGTGAATTGAGAGTTGGACTTACCGCAGAGCCGCAAAGGTCGCGAAGAGTCGCAAAGGGGGAGTTTTGATTGAATGGAAAAAATCTTCGGCGGGACGCCAAAGCCACGTTTGAGAAACTCTGCGATTTTCACTGTGGTCTTCGTGTCTCCGCGTTTCGATCGCTCTTCCATTTCAAATACGAAGCCTTGCTCTGCGTTCCTTTGCGACCTCTGCGGCTTTGCGGTAAAAGCTCTTTGCACATCGAACATCTTACTTCGAAGTGGGCGAAAGGGAAAAGAAGTGAAGAAGACAGGCGGGGAGGATGCGCGGATATGCGTTGGCAATGCGGCTGGGGCGGGCCTATCAAGGAGTTGCACGAAAAACCATGGCCCAGACATCTGACAGCGACGCGACGCACCACTCTCCGGACTGGGTGCCGGAGGGATCGGAGAACGATCCGCGTTTTGCGTGCCGGGTGATGTCGGGGATTTCCACGGGAATGGCGGAGGAACACCGGCCGGTGAAGCGGCGGAAGCTGACGCTGGATGAATACGAAAGCGGGATTCTGGCAGCGGATGTGGGCATCCTCTCGCGGGCGATCACGCTGGTGGAGAGCAATCTGCCGGAGCACGAGCAAATGGCGCAGGAGCTTTTGCGGCGCTTGCTGCCGAGGACGGGAAATTCGATCCGGGTGGGCATCACCGGGGTGCCGGGTGCGGGGAAGAGCACGTTGATCGAGGCGCTCGGCTGCCAGCTTTGCGATCAGGGAAACCGCGTGGCCGTGCTGGCGGTGGACCCGAGCAGCAGCGTGACGGGCGGCAGCATTTTGGGGGACAAGACGCGGATGCAGAATCTCGTCCGCCAGCCGCATGCGTATATCAGGCCGTCGCCGTCGGGGGGATCGCTGGGTGGTGTGGGCAGGAAAAGCCGCGAGACGATGCTGCTGTGCGAAGCGGCGGGATACGATGTGATTCTGGTGGAGACGGTGGGCGTGGGGCAGAACGAGATCACCGTGCGCTCGATGGTGGATTTTTTCCTGCTGATCATGATCGCCGGAGCGGGCGACGAACTGCAAGGGATGAAGAAGGGCGTGATCGAAATCGCCGATTTGTTAGCTGTGAACAAGGCGGACGGCGACAACGCGAACCGCGCGAAGCTGGCAAGCGTGGAATACAGCCGCGTGCTGCATTACCTCCAGCCCGCGACGCCCGGTTGGAAAACGCGCTGCACCACATGTTCCGCGCTGATCCCTGAAACGCTCGCGGCGCTGTGGCAGACGATCGGGAAATTTTCCGAGACCACCCGTGAGTCAGGGGCGTTCGAACTGCGGCGGAAGCACCAGTCGATCGAATGGATGCACGCGATGATCCAGGAGGAGCTGCATCATCGGTTTTTCCGCGACGAGCGGGTGCGGCGGATGCTGCCGGGGATCGAGAGCCAGGTGGCGGATCAGACGCTGCCGGCAGCGACGGCGGTGCGGCGGATCATGGATGGGTTTGTGCATTGATTGGAGCGCGGACTTCAGTCCGCCAGTCTTCTTGCTGCGACACGGGCGGAATGAATTCCGCGCTCCAGTTGGAAGAAAAGCAATCGGTGCGCAGGACATGAGCCGTGGCGACTCGCCAAGACACTGGATCCCCGGTAGTTTCCACAAGTATCCATCCTCTCTCATGAAACCTGTCACCTTCAACAACACGGTTCTCCGCGACGGACACCAATCGCTGGCCGCCACCCGCATGACCACGGAGCAGATGCTGCCCGCGGCTCCCATCCTTGATGAAATGGGATTCAGCGGACTGGAGACCTGGGGCGGAGCGACGATCGATTCCTGCCTGCGCTATCTGAATGAGAATCCGTTCGACCGTCTGCGCGCGTTGAAAAAGGCCGCGCCGAAGACGCCGCAGATCATGTTGCTGCGCGGACAGAACATCGTGCAATACACGAGCTTTCCCGATGACGTGGTGGCCGCCTTCGTCCGCGCGGATGCGGCTGCGGGTCAGGATGTTTTCCGGATCTTCGACGCGCTCAACGACACGCGGAATTTGAAAACCGCCATCGACACGGTGATCGACTGCGGCAAGCACGCGCGCGGCGAGATCTGTTATACGACGAGCCCGGTGCACACCATCGACAACTTCGTGCAGATGGGCATCGAGCTGGAGAAAATGGGCTGCCACTCGATCGGCATCAAGGACATGTCCGGCATCATCACGCCGCACGTCGTTTTCAATCTGGTGAAGGAGCTCAAGGCGAAAGTCGGCCTCCCGATCACCCTGCACACCCACGACACCGCAGGCCTGGGAGCGGCGGCCTATCTGGCAGCCATCGACGCCGGAGTGGATACGGTGGAAACATCAATCGTCCCCTTCGCCAACGGCACCTCGCAGCCGGATACGGTGCGCATGTTGGCATTGTTGGAAGGTCACCCGCGGCGGCCGGATTTCGATCCGAAGAAACTCCAACAACTGCGCCTGCATTTCGAGGAAGTCTATCACCAGCTCGCGAAGTTCACCAGTCCGGCCAACGAGCGGGTGGACTCGGACATCCTCGTTTTCCAAGTGCCCGGCGGCATGCTTTCGAATTTCCGCAACCAGCTCGCCGAGCAGGGCATGGCGGACAAGTTCGACGCGGTGGTGCATGAGATCCCGGTCGTCCGCGAGGCGCTGGGATGGATTCCGCTGGTCACGCCCACCTCGCAGATCGTCGGCACGCAGGCGATGATGAACGTGAAGTTCGGCCGTTGGAAAATGATCTGCCAGCCCGCGCAGGACATCGCGCTGGGCAAATACGGCAAGACACCCGGTCCGATTCATCCGGAAATCCTCGCGCAGGTGCAGAAGAGCGGACAGAAGGTCATCACCGAGCGTCCTGCCGATCTGCTGGCTCCCGGACTGGAAGGATATCGCAAGCAGTGCGCCGAAAAGGGCCTGCCAACGGACGATGAAACGGCGGTGCTTTTCGCGATGTTTCCGCAACAAGTCGAGGCGCTGGTGAAAGGCACCCCGCCCGCCCCCGCAAAACCAGCGGCGGCTCCGGCACCCGCTCCCGCTCCGGTGAAATCCGTGGCGACGCCGGTTTCCTATCAAGCCTTAGGAAGCGGCCGGAAGCACATCGTGATGACCGTGAACGGCCAGCGGCACGACGTGCTGGTGGAACGGGTGGAAAGTTAGAACGGGCGCGGCGAACCTCACCGGTTCCTGACATCTGATAGGCCGAACCTCCACAGCCAGATAAACGTCAACAGCAGCGCCGCCAGCCCCACATGCACCACCTGCACCCAGTTGTAGATGTGGATGCGCGCCATGATCACGCCCAGCAGCATCTGCGCGACCACGATTCCCAACACCATCTTTTCCACCTTACCCGCGCCGCCCGTGCGATGGGCCTTTGTCAGCTGCCAGGCCCAAATCGTGAACCCCAGCACCGCCCACGAGAAACTGCGGTGGACGAGATACATCCATGAGCGCTCCAGTTCCGGAATCCAGGTGGAGCGCGGCGAGTTGAGGTGGAATTTCGCGAGTTCGTCGGTCATTTCCCGCACTTGGGAACCCATGATACCCTCGGCTACGACCACCCCTAGCAAAACCATCACCAGCAGCCTGAGTTTGGCCTGTGGCCCGCGTTCCATCCGGATCCTCCACGGCTCGTCCGTGCCGCGCCAGGCACAGTAGGTGATAGTGCCGAGCAAACTCATCGCCAGTGCGAGGTGGGTCGTCAGCACCGCAGGGGAAAGCCCGCTGTAAACGACCCGCGCGCCCATCCACGCGTTGACCAGCACCACCACCAGCGAGGTGAATGCCAGCCAGAAAACCAGCGGCCGTTTCTCCCTCTGCCAGAAAGCGGCGATGAAGGTGGCCAGCGAGAAAAAGCCGACCGGCAGGCTGAACATCCGGTTGATGAACTCCGTCCACACGTGCCGCGGATTGAACTCCGCCCGCAGCGACTCCCGCGTGATCGTCTCCGGATCGCGGCCCATGCGTTTCGCCTTCGCTTGGAATTTCTCCAGCGGCAGCTTGTCGAAATTCACCTGCTCCACCGATCTTGGCGGGATCAGGCAGCCCCAGCACGTCGGCCAATCCGGGCAGCCCATCCCCGCTCCCGTCACCCGCACGATCGCCCCCACAAACATCAAGGCCAGCACGGATACCAAGGCCGCAGTGGCCAGTTTTTGGAAGCGCGTCATCGACATGCGCAGACCATGGTGAGGCAGCCGGGCTTTTCCAGAGAAAATCCCGGCTGCGCCGCCGCCGCAATCGACTGCGCGTAATTCCATTTCCACTGCGGAGCATTGCAAATCGACTGCGATGCCTCCCAAAACCACTGCGAACACATCCAAAACCACTGCGGAACCACCAATTTCGTCACCGGACGCGCAAAATCGACGTTTTTCATTTGCCTCTCCACTGCGAAACCGGCACTTTCCACCACAAATCGCAATTTCTCCACTACGGGATGAATCATTTCCAGTGCGATACCATCAATTTCCACGTTTTTCAAATCCATTTCGACTGCGAGTGCTTGAAAATCGACTGCGATGCCCTGTTTTTCCGCAATTAGACCAAAAACCGGTTGCATTCGCGATACAGATGCAAGTCTCTTGCATTTCACCAGCGTCTGCAACAAAGTCCGGGCGTGCGCGGCTCACCCCTTCTCCGGTTTTTCCTGATCACCTTGGTTCTTGTGACCACCGGGTTGGGGTTGATGCGGGTCACCTCCAATCGTGTGGCTGAGGATGCTCCGGTGGTGACGATTCCAGAGGCGGCACCCTCAACAGCGGTGCCGTTCCAGTTGGTGCTTTCCGCTCGGGCCGTCGAGGTGAAAATCGATACAGGCAGGGCGGTTGAAGCGATTTCCCCGGATCAAACGCCTATCCTGGGCAAGCTGGAGCTCGACCCGCAGAACCCGCATCTTTCGCTGGTGGTGCGTTGGAAAGACGCCGCGGCCGACGGTGAGCACCGGTTTGCGAAGCTCACGCTGGAAGCTCCGGGGCAGGACACTTTCACCCACGTTTTCGATGCCGATGGCGACATCGACGATTTCCTCGAACTCCCCCTCCCCGCCGCGAAATGAACGATGCCCATCACGACTGCTGCGCCCATCACGGCCATCATCACGAGCTGGTGATCGACCATCTATCCGTCTGTTACCGGCGGGTGCTAGCATTGGAAAACGTCTCGCTCGCGACCTCCTGCGGAAATCGTGTTGCACTGATCGGGCCTAACGGAGCGGGAAAAAGCACGCTGCTCAAGGCCATCGCCGGGCTGGTCCCGCGGTCGGCCGGGACGATCCGCTGGCGCGGGACGGCGGTGCGGAAGTGGTCGCGCGAGTTCGCCTATCTGCCGCAGCGCGAGGAGGTGGACTGGTCGTTCCCCATCACGGTGCGCGGGCTGGTGGAAATGGGACGCTACCCGCAAACCGGCTGGTGGCGGAAATTTTCCGATGCCGATTCGCAAGCGGTGGACCGGGCGATCGACTCGCTCAATCTGAACGACCTGCAAAACCGCCAGATCCGCGAGCTGTCCGGTGGCCAGCAGCAGCGTGCGTTCCTGGCACGGGCACTGGCGCAGGAGGCGCACGTGCTTCTGCTGGACGAGCCGTTCGCCGGGCTTGATAGAAACGCCTCGCACCTGTTGGGCGACCTGCTGGCGAAGCTCGCGCACGAAGGCCGGCTGGTGATCGCATCCCACCATGACCTGAACACCGTGCCGCAGCTTTTCGACGAAGCGCTGGTGTTGGCCACGCGCCAGCTCGCCTTCGGGCCGGTGGCGGAAATTCTCACACCGGAGCTGGTCGAAAGAACCTTCCACCAGCCCGCCGGCGCGCATTGAACCATGTTTTCCGACCTTCTCAGCAACCCCTTCTATCAACGTGCGCTGGCCACCGCCGGTTTCATCGGTTTTGCCAACGGCTTCTTCAGCGGCTTCATCGTGCTGCGGCGGAGCGCGCTCTCGGTGTCCGCGCTTTCCCACACGATGCTGCCGGGCATCGCGCTCGCGATTTTCCTAACCGGAGCACTCAGCCAGTGGAACGCCTTCTTCGGCGCGATGTTCGCTGCACTGCTGGTGGGGCTGGGCTCGGTGGCGGTCGCCAGAGGAAACCGGGTGGAACAAGGTACCGCGCTGGCGGTGCTTTATACAGCGGCGTTCGCGGCGGGGATCGCCCTGCTGCCGAAACTCGACACGCGGCAGGAGCTGGAGCACTGGCTCTTTGGCGACATCATCGCGGTGGGCAATGCGGACATCTGGATCGCCTTCGGAATCGGAGCGTTCACGCTCATCATCACCAACCTGCTGATGCGGCCGATCCTGCTCACTCTCTTCGAACCGAACGTGGCGGCGGCGCAGGGCGTGCCGGTGCGTTTCATCCAGTATCTGATATTCGCACTGCTGGTGCTGGCGCTGGTTTCTTCGCTGCAGGCGGTGGGGTGCGTGCTTTCGGTCGGATTGTTAGTCACCCCGGCGGCGACGGTTTCCCTGCTGACGGACCGGACCTCGGCACTGTTCTGGGGCGGTGGCCTGATCGGGGGCGTCGGGTCGATCGGAGCGGTGCTGCTTTCCGGAAAATTCGGCATCGCGCCGGGCCCGGCGATTGTGATCGTGCTGGGGCTGTTGTTTGTCGCCGCGTACTTGTTCAGCCCGAAATACGGACTGCTGGCACCGCGGCGGTGATGGAAATCAAAGGATCGTTCCCGGACCGTAGGCGGCGGCTTGCGGGCTGGCGGCTTCGAGTTTCCTAACCGCTGAAGCGAACGCGGCGATCTGCGCTTTCGCAGCGCCGGACTCGTTGTCGCCGCGGGCGATGATGGCGTGGAGCGCTTCACGGGAAAGGCCGAGGCGGCTGTCATCGGCGAGACGCTCGATGAGGTCATTCCGGTCGATGACGCCGAGGCGCAGGTCGTTCACCGTGGCGACGGCGTGCTCCTTGATCGCCTTGTGCGCGGTCTCGCGGCCGACACCGGATTTCACCGCTTCCATCATGATGGTGGTGGTCATCAGGAACGGCAGGTAGTGCGCGGTTTCCGCACCGATGACGGCTTCGTAGGCGTCCATCTGGTCGAGGATAGTGAGGAAGGTTTCAAACAGGCCGTCGATGGTGTAGAACGAGTCCGGCAGCATGATGCGGCGGACGACGGAGCAGGAAACGTCGCCCTCGTTCCATTGGTCACCGGCAAGTCCGGCGGCCATCGCGAGGTAGCCTTTGAGAATCACATGGAATCCGTTCACCCGCTCGCAGGAACGTGAGTTCATCTTGTGCGGCATGGCGCTGGAACCGGTCTGGCCGGGAGCGAATCCCTCGCTGGCAGTTTCGTTTCCAGCCATCAGGCGCAGGGTTTTGCAGAAGGAGGAAGGGCCGGACGCGAGATCGGTTAGTGCGGAAACCACCCGGAAATCGAGCGACCGCGGATAGACCTGGCCGACGTTGGTCCACACGGCGGGCATGCCGAGATGGGCGACGACGCGCTTTTCCAGATCAGCGACTTTTTCGGCATCGCCTTCAAACAGCGAGAGTTGGTCCATCTGCGTGCCGACCGCGCCCTTGAGGCCGCGCACGGCGTAGGTAGCGATCACGGCATCGAGCGCGGTGAGGGAGCTGAGCAGTTCCTCGCCGAACATCGCCACGCGCTTTCCAAGCGTGGTCGGCTGGGCGGCGACGTTGTGGGTGCGGGCAGTTAGGATGAGTTCGCTCCATTGTTCCGAGCGCTCGCGGAAACGGCGCAGGGCGGCCACCGTCTTGTCGCGAATGATGAGCAGCGAGCGATAGACCTGGAGCTGCTCGACGTTTTCGGTAAGGTCGCGCGAGGTCATGCCCTTGTGGACCTGCTCGTGGCCGGCGAGATCGTTGAATTCCTCGATGCGCGCCTTCACGTCGTGGCGGGTGATTTTCTCACGAGCCATGATCGAAGCGGGATCGACGCTGCCCTTGGCCTTTTCATAAGCCTCAATGGCTTCCTGCGGCACATCAAGGCCGAGATCGCGCTGGGCTTTCATGACGGCGATCCAGAATTCGCGCTCAAGCACGATGCGGCCCTCGGCGGACCAGATGGATTGGAGGGCGGGAGAGGCGTAGCGTTCAGCGAGGACGTTTGGAATCACGCCCGCAGCTTGGAGAGCCGTAAATGAAGTTTCAAGAGACAGTTGCCTAAAACTTGGGGTCTCAAGCACTCCTCAAACCGAAGAGGTCACGTGCACCGGACCTGACACAACTCTCTGAGTGAGAGTGGTCGGGGCGGCCAGATTCGAACTGACGACATCCGCGTCCCAAACGCGGCGCTCTACCAGGCTGAGCTACGCCCCGGTGCACGGGCGGACCCTTGGGGAATCGGCGGTGCGAATCAAGAAATTCTTTAACCAAATTTCATCCCACCGGCTTTTTCACCGCGCAGCACCAGAAAATGCTTGCTGGGACAAAGGTCTTTGACACGTTAACGGCTAGCCCGATGAATGAGATTTCGCAAAAAAAGCAGCCTGATCTGCATGCCCTTCCCGACCTCAGTTTCCGGCAACTGGAAATCTTCTCCACCGTCTGTCACGAGAAATCCTATGCAAACGCCGCCATCGAACTGCACACCACCCGCGCCAATGTGAAGCGGGCCTGCGAGGAATTCGAAAAAGCGGTGGGGCGGAAACTCTTCGCGGAAAACGACCGGCAGCTCCAACCGACCGAATTCGCGCAAGGATTGTTAGGAAGGATGGGGCCACTGTCACGGGGGCTGCGACACCTGGAGGAAGGCGTGCGCTTGCTCCATCAGGCAGGCCGCGTGCTGCGCTTCGCTGCGGCGGGCGAATTCTTCCGCGGCGGGCTTTTCACGGATTTCCTCGCCCGGCTGCGGATCAACGATGCGTTCCGTCCCTGTTTCCTGAAAATCGATCCGGCCCGCTACAAGAACGCGCTGCTCAACGCCGAGTGCGATGTCTATTTCGGCATCGGCCTACAGCCTTCGGACCGGATGGAGTCGGTCGATCTCGGGCCGGTCTCGTGGAAAATCACCGGCAAAGGCAAGCATCCCATCCGCCCCGCCGACCTCCGCAAGTCGGAATGGGCGATCGTGGACGCCGGCGCTCCTGGCGCGGCGGACGCACTCCTATCAGCCTTGCGGGCGGCAGGTGCCACCGGCGGCGAAATACTAGCAGGCGACGAAGCCGGTAAAGGCATCATCCTCCGGCCGGATATCACCGCCCCCCATGGCGGTGGCGCGAAATCCGTCTGGCCAAGCTACCGCTTCACCGCGGTTCTGCGCAAACATCATCCCTATCCGGACCTGAAAGCCCGACTCGACGCCGCGATTTCCGCCTGACACCACCATGGACATCGATCTCAGCGGCCTCTTTGTCTTCCGCCATCTCGCGGAAACCGGCAGTTTCACGGAAACCGGCAAACGCTGGAAAATCCCCCAGCCCACCGTCAGCCTGATGATTTCCAAACTGGAATCCTCGGTCGGTCTTGTACTCTTCGAACGCTCGCCATCGGGTGCCCGGCTCACCTCCGCTGGACAGCATTTCCTCAGGAACGTCAACGAAGTGTGCGATGCCTATCTCGCGTTCAACGACGTGATGCGCGCGCTCGGCCGGCGGATGGATAAAAAGGTGCTGGTCGCCATTGACCGCTCCTGGTTCGGCACGGTTCTCAAAAAGGAAATTACCGGAAACCCTGCCGTGGAAATTTGCGACCTCACCCCTAACTGGACCGAGGCACTCGCCTCCAGCCAATACGACGTGGTGCTCACCGGCCGTTTCCTGCGTGCTGGTCTCTCGCCGGAAATTCAGGAAGCGGTCATCCGTCACGAGCGCGGCATCACCGTCGCGTGGAATCCGGATTTCTATCCGTTCAATGGAGTGAATTTCAGTTTCCCCGAGGTTTTGCGCAGCACCATCCTTATTCCAGACCGCGGCGTAGTGACCGGATTCGCTTCGTTTATCCTGATGTGGTGCGACTACGCCTACGGCATCCAACCTGCGAACACGATCCGCTTCGGTTGCGAGAAAGAAGCTGCGGCCGCCGCGCTGGCGGGGCTCGGAGTTTCGTTAGGTCCGGGCGACGTCATGCCCCGCCTCGGTGACGATGGAGCCGGACTCACGCACGTCCGCACTTTTGAGTTTCTCCTGCCGGAAGCCTTCACTTACGGCGTTTACTGCCGTAGTGACGAGGATTCCAAAGAGGTCCTCACCACCGCGGCGATGATCGGCAAGCTGGGCAGAAAGCTCTTCGCCTGAAAAAGGGGGGAAATCAAACAGTCCGGCGGCGGCGCAGGAAACCGAGGGAGGCGCCCGCGCCTAGCAAAGCAGCCGTGGGCTCGGGAATCACCGCGAGCGAGCGCAGACCGACTCCGACGGCTCCCAGCGAGGTGGACGTTCCACTGGTCAGATTGATCTGCCGGAGATTCGTGCCATCGTAGGCGTAGCCGAATCCATCCTGGCCGATGTCGAAACCGGAACAGACGGGAACAAAGCCGAGCCCCACCGTTCCCACCGCGTTGCCGTTGCCGAAACTACCCGCAGGCGTGGAGTGGCTGTTGAGAAATCCATCGGACGTGAGGGTGTACAACAAGGTCGAGGGAGCGTTGTTGATCGGGTTGATGTATCCTGCCCCGAGCAACGTCAGACCGGGTCGGGAGTCAGCGCCCGTGCTGTCGAAGAAACTGAATTTCCCATCCACGGTAACGGTGCCCGGCGTGCCAGGTGCCTGCGGAGGGGTGACGACATTGGGAACAATGCGGTAGTTGAAATTTCCCGCACGATCCTCACCCGGTCTGCCGCCGGATTGTGATCGAAGCGGCTTACCGATGCATCCTACGCCGTGAGCGGGCTGTAGGCGGCGGTCAGCGCTCCGTTCGTGTTGCTGATGGAGGAAACGGCCCCGCTTGCGGCCATAACATAGAGTTTCCATCGGCCCCGTGGACATCCAGATCGACGATTGATGCGGCGGCTCCGCTCAATCCCACCTGCGTCACCGTTCCCGGCGACGCGGAATCGAACTGATAGAAATTATTGTCGATGCCGATTCCATAGGTGCTCACCGCCTGTGAAGCGGCGATCAGGACTCCACAGGCGGCGGATGGTGTGGTGTTTGCTCATGGTAAGGGAGGTTTTTGGTTTTTTCAAAATCGCGCAGAACAAGCATAAATTCCAGGGGTGGCGAATTCGGGAGGGTTCGGAATTCTTATAGGGTTATTCCGAATCCGCACCGCGCGTCGTTAGCCGCCGGGGTGAATCACGTCGAAGGGATAACTGTCCAAGGACCTAAACCACAAACCAATTGAAAATCATGAATGCACAATCAATCCTCGATGAATTGAACCAATCGCCCCTCAACACCGGAGGACGCCGGAATTTCCTTCGCAGGATAGGACTCGCCACCGCTGGAACCGCCGGATTGGCCGCCCTTTCGTCACCTGCCCGAGCCGCTGCGCCAGCTGGTCCGACTGAAACGGACGTCGCCGTCCTCAATTTCGCTCTCAATCTCGAATATCTCGAAGCCGAGTATTATCTCCAGGCCACCACCGGCGAGGGGCTCGAAGGTGCCGTCATTGACGTGGACGGCAGCGGCGGGGAGAAGGCCGGCAAGGTCGTGGTGAAAAAGAAATCCAAGGTGAAATTCGCCACTCCCGCCTTCGAGGACTACGCGAATGAAATCGCTCGCGATGAAGCGAACCATGTCCGCTTCATCCGCGAGGCGCTCGCCGCCAACGGCGCGGGAATCGTCGCCCGCCCTAAAATTGACCTGCTCAACAGCTTTAACGCGCTCGGCACGCTGATCGGCCTCAAGTCGTTTGATCCCTTTGAAAGCGAGCTCAATTTCCTCATCGGTGCCTTCATTTTTGAAGACGTCGGTGTCACCGCTTACAAGGGTGCCAGCCCGTTGCTCACCGACAAGGGCATCCTTGAAGCCGCCGCTGGGATCCTCGGCGTGGAAGCCTATCATGCCGGTATCATCCGCACCCTGCTCTACTCGCAGGGCACCGCCGTCCGCCAGTTGGTGAAGAAAATTTCCCAAGTCCGGCAATCGCTCGACAACAGCAAGATTGACATGGACCAACCGCTGAGCAGAAACGGCACCGCCAATCTTGTCCCCACCGACAGCAACTCGCTCGCATTCAGCCGCAGCACCCGCCAAGTGCTGAACATCGTTTACGGTGACGTTGATGCGGAAAAAGGCCTGTTTTTCCCCAATGGTTTCAACGGAGCCATCACGAAATAGAAAAAATTCTCCCCTCGAATACCCGCAAAAACCCAAAACACCCGAACCGGTCCGCACACTAATGGCAGTGCGGGCCGGTTTTTTCGTCTCCGGCCACGGCAAAATTCCCGCTTGGCACCCACCGCCACGCCGTTCATCTTCCAGCCACACGACAGGGGAGCTTCATGATCGCGAAGCCGAGATTTTCCGACGCACGGGAAAAACCCTCCGAACCTGACGCGGGTCATGCCGCCGTAGGAAGTCGAAACCCCGCGAAGTTTCCCTTTCCCCGGCCGTGCAAGTTCCGCACGGCCTTTTTCTTGCTCTCAACTCTCAACCATCAACTCTCAACCTCTTCCAATGATCTCCACCGAAGAAACCACCGGCGCTCCAACTCCCGAAACCCACGACGCCTCCCTCGCCCGGCTTCCCGCCTCCACCCGCGTTTACGTCCAGGGCGAGCTCTTCCCGCAGATCCGCGTGCCGATGCGCGAGATTTCCCTCTCCGATACCAAGTCCTTCAATGGCCGCATCGAGAAAAACGAAGCGGTCCGCGTCTATGACTGCTCCGGCCCGTGGGGCGACCCGGATTTCAACGGCACCTCCGAAGAAGGACTCCCGCCACTTCGCCGCGATTGGATCCTCGCCCGCGGCGATGTCGAAGCCTACGACGGCCGCGAAGTCCAGCCGCAAGACAACGGCTACCTCACCGAGAAACACGTCGAGTTCGCCTCGAAATCCGAGCGCGCTAACAAATTCATCGAATTCCCCGGCCTCACCGCCGACCGCCGCCAACCGCTCCGCTCAAGGAGTGTGGGCGTCTCGCCCACAAGTAAACCTTCAGCGGTCAAGCCAGTCACCCAGAAATACTACGCCGACCAAGGCATCATCACCGCCGAAATGGAATTCATCGCCATCCGCGAAAACATGCGCCGCGCCAAGATCGCGGACATGCAGGGCGACATCGTCCGCAACCACCTCGACAAACAACACCAAGGCTCCTCTCAAATCTCAAATCTCAAATCTCAAATTTCAGATTACACCCCCGGCATTTTCCAACGCTTCCCGCAGCGTATCCCCGCCGAGATCACCCCCGAGTTCGTCAGATCCGAAGTCGCCGCCGGGCGCGCCATCATCCCGCTCAACGTCAACCACCCCGAATGCGAACCGATGATCATCGGCCGCAATTTCCTCGTTAAAATCAACGCCAACATCGGCAACTCCGCCGTCGCCTCGTCCATCGAGGAAGAGGTCGAGAAAATGCGCTGGTCCACCAAATGGGGCGCGGACACCGTGATGGACCTATCCACCGGCAAGAACATCCACGCCACCCGCGAGTGGATCCTGCGGAACTCCCCCGTCCCCATCGGCACCGTGCCGATCTATCAGGCGCTCGAAAAAGTCAACGGCAAGGCCGAGGACCTCACTTGGGAACTCTATCGGGACACCCTCATCGAGCAGGCCGAGCAAGGCGTCGATTACTTCACCATCCACGCCGGCGTCCTGCTGCGCTTCGTCCCGATGACCGCCAGCCGCATGACCGGCATTGTCTCGCGCGGCGGCTCGATCATGGCCAAGTGGTGCCTCGCCCATCACAAGGAAAACTTCCTCTACACCCACTGGGATGAAATCTGCGACATCTGCGCCGCCTACGATGTCAGCTTCTCCATCGGCGACGGCCTCCGCCCCGGCTCCATCGCCGACGCGAATGACAAGGCCCAGTTCGGCGAACTCGAAGTGCAAGGCGAACTCACCACCCGCGCCTGGGCCAAGGGCTGCCAGGTCATGAACGAAGGCCCCGGCCACGTCCCGATGCACATGATCGAGGAAAACATGGCCAAGCAACTCGAATGGTGCCACGAAGCCCCCTTCTACACCCTCGGGCCATTGACCACCGACATCGCCCCCGGCTACGACCACATCACCAGCGGCATCGGCGCCGCCATGATCGGCTGGTACGGCTGCGCCATGCTCTGCTACGTCACCCCCAAAGAACACCTCGGCCTGCCTAACAAGGACGACGTCAAGGTCGGCGTCATCACCTATAAGCTCGCCGCCCACGCCGCCGACCTCGCCAAAGGCCACCCCGGTGCCCAATACCGCGACAACGCCCTCAGCAAGGCCCGCTTCGAATTCCGTTGGGAAGACCAGTTCAACCTTTCGTTAGACCCCATCACCGCCCGCTCCTACCACGACGAAACGCTCCCCCAAGACGGAGCCAAAACCGCCCACTTCTGCTCCATGTGCGGCCCGCACTTCTGCTCGATGAAAATCAGCGAGGACGTCCGGCAATACGCTGCGGAACAGGGCATCGCCGAGGAAGAAGCGCTGGCGAAAGGCATGGAGGAGAAATCCAAGGAATTCGCTGAGGCGGGGGCTGAACTCTACCAGAAGATATAGGTCCTATAAGCCCTATAGGACCTATTTCTTAAACCTCCGCCATGCCAGATGATTCCCCCAACTTCCTCCCACTTGGCGGAAACTACCAAGACCTGCTGTCTTACAAAAAGTCAGAGATCGTCTACGACTTCACCTACCGCTTCTGCGAAAGCTTCCTCAAGCGCGGAGACCGCACCATTGACCAGATGGTGCAGGCCGCCCGTTCCGGAAAACAAAACATCGCCGAAGGCAGCAAAGCCTCCGTCACCTCGACGGAGATGGAACTCAAGCTCACCAACGTCGCCCGAGCGAGCCTGGAGGAATTGCTCTTGGATTATCAGGACTTTCTCAGGGTTCGGGATTTTCCTCTGTGGGAGAAAAATTCAAAGGAAGCACTCTACGTCCGGAAGCTCGGAAAAACAGAAAATGAGTCCTACGAGACCTATAGGACCTATATGGAAACCCGCCCGCCTGAGGTCCTGGCGAACATCGCCATCTGCCTGATCCATCAGGCGAACTACCTGCTAGACCGGCAGATCAAACGCTTGGAAAAGGATTTCCTGGAAAAGGGCGGTCTCCGCGAGAACATGACCCGCGCCCGGCTGGAATACCGGAAGAGAAGACCACAATAGACCAGAAAGAATAGGTCCTATAAGCCCTATAGGACCTATCCAGAGCCACATTACCGCTCCCACTTCCGCATTGCCTCTCCAACAGAATCCTGAAAAGCTCCGCAAAAGCCAATGATCAGCCTCATCCCTCCCCAACGCTTCCCAGCCACGTCGCCAAAGGCCACCCCGGTGCCCAATACCGCGACAACGCCCTCAGCAAGGCCCGCTCTGAACCGACCGCACGGCGATGGACGGCCATTTCACTCTCCACTTCCCGCCGTCAATTCCGTTGGGAAGCCCCCTTCAATCTTTCCCTCAACCCCATCACCGCCCGCTCCTTCCACGACGAAACCCTTCCCCAGGACGGAGCCAAAACCGCCCATTTCTGCTCCATGTGCGGCCCGCACTTCTGCTCGATGAAAATCAGCGAGGACGTCCGGCAATACGCTGCCGAACAAGGCATCGCCGAGGAAGAAGCGCTGGCCAAAGGCATGGAGGAGAAATCCAAGGAATTTGCGGAGGCTGGAGCTGAGGTTTACGTCCCGGCGTAATTAAGACCAAGAAACGGAGATATAATTAATCCACCACCGAGTAACTTGATTGCCCAATGAGTGGCTTGTGAAATGGCTCGCGACAACTTCAGTAAGGGGATAATCAGGATCCTCCAGCAGCGGGTTGGACAAAGATGTTCCAACCCGGATTGCCGCGCAGGAACAAGCGCCCCTCACTCGGCTAGGGATAAATCGGTTTGCGCAGGAGAAGCATCTCACATTCATGCGGCGGCGTCCGGTGTGAGGTGAGCTAGATTTCTGGACCGCCAACCGCTAAACTAAGCACCAGATGAATCAGAAGACACGTAAACGCTACACACCCGAGTTCAAGGCACAGGCCGTCGAGCTGCTCACCACCGGCAAGCCCATCCCGCAGGTAGCCGAGGAACTCTGCATCAGCAGCAATCTTCTCTACCGATGGAGACAGGACTCGCAGGACTCGCAGGACTCGCAGGGCGCGCAGGTCGGTAGCGCAGGACCGCGAGCCGAAGGCGAGGGGTCCGGAGCGGACGACCTGCGCGCCCTGCGACGCGAAAACGCCCTCCTCAAAATGGAGAATGACATTTTAAAAAAAGCCGCGGTTAT
>Ga0209512_1000765_pt1 | contig 47279 bp, 41 predicted proteins | sample frozenSSSSmetaG_FD_184142 | JGI IMG/M metagenome (GOLD analysis project Ga0209512, IMG submission 184142) | Glacier valley bacterial and archeal communities from Borup Fiord, Nunavut, Canada, to study Microbial Dark Matter (Phase II) -... | ecosystem: Environmental > Aquatic > Freshwater > Ice >...
TACCGGAAAAGCACTTCTTTTTAGAAATATGATTGAAAAACGATAAGACTCAATCATTCTCAGAAAAAATATCTCCGAAATCCACTTAAAAAGAAAAAGACCGCCTCGATGTTTTTGAGACGGCCCCTTTTTATTGACACATACATTGTGATAAGACCTCATTTTAGCCATCTGTGACGCCAACCCGTTACTGTATTCACTCACAAATGCGTGAATATTTCAGGATTATCTCCGATGCACAATGGGTTGAGATTGCTGCCGACGTATACATGTTCGGCCATTCTGATCGGTTCAGATTGGCAGAAATTGATAATAAAAGTGGTTGGACGGCGATGACTTAATAAGCAACTGATACCCTTTTAGCTGGATGTCAGTGTCATGGCGATTGTTTCAAAAGGGGCGTATTTCCAGAATTTTCAAAAAATCAGACCCATAATAACGACTTTTCGGATCGTAATCTCACTGCATCTTTGGCGCATCCACAAGCTGCTTGTTTTCCTGAACGAGCATGGAAAAGTAAATTTCTAATGCGTCGGAATACTTTTGGCGTTCATTTTCGTCATTCAGGCCCTCAAATATTTCAGACAGTTCTTTCCCCGAAAGCTTGTTGCTGATCAGCTTGCTGATCAAATTTTCTGCCCGGGAAATAGACATCGTGTTGGCGGGTTAGTATGTGTAGGATACTGCATGATTTCTGGAAAAGACTATTTAATAACTTCTTTTTTTAAAAGTTAATATTGGTTTAGCAACAACGTTTTTTAATCCATGTGAAAGTGCTGCTCCATAATATTTTGAGGACCACCTCCATCGCGATCTAATTAGCACTATTTTTGAAGGATTTTTACAAAATCAAAGCAAAGTATCGTTTCTATATCGAAACTTAAAGAGAAGAATGAATAAACCGCTCCTTCATATACAAATTACCATTCTCGCGATACTTGTTTTCACAGCCCCTCTTTCCTACGCACAAACGATCATTACAGACAAAGACCAGAATGTGATCATAGGAAATGTGGTAGTGGAAGGGAATCACCGCACCAGGGGCAGCATCATCCTTCGTGAAATGGCAGTAAAAACCGGAGACACAATTTCAGCGCAGCAGCTTCCGGAAAAAATTGAGATAGATCGCCGAAAAGTCGTCAATACCAACCTCTTTGTTACCGTAGAGATCTTACCAAAACCCAACGAGGATTCGATTCATACGAATATTCACATTATCGTAAAGGAACGCTGGTACCTGATTGTTTTTCCGGTATTCAGCCTTGCCGACAGAAATTTCAACGAATGGTGGTACGATCGTAACAGGGATATTCGCAGGACAATCTATGGTGTTTACATGAGCTACGGTAATCTTACCGGCCGTAACGACAAGCTCCGTTTCCTGGCTGAAATGGGCTTTATCCCTAAGTTTGACCTTTCTTATTCTCTGCCCTATATTGACAAAGCACAGAAAACGGGGATCACGGTTGGCGCGTCCTATTCACTCAATAAAAGCATGGCATTCCGTACCTGGAAAGATAAGCTGGATTTTGTGAGCAGTGAGTCAATAAATAAAGAACGCTTCATTACTTATATCAGCCTCACGAGACGGAACAAATATTATACATTTCACTCGCTGGATCTCAGGTACAGTCACGCAAATATTTCAGATACAATTGCGGCGCTGAACCCAAACTACCTGTTGAACAAACGTACCAAGCAAAATTTTTTCCAGCTCAGCTATTCCTTCACCTACGACCGGCGTGACAACGCCCAATATGCGCTGCGGGGCCAAACTGCCGGCCTACAGATTTCAAAACTTGGGTTGCTGCCTTCAGACGATATCAATCAGGTTTACGTCTATGGCTCATACCGAAGATACATACCTATAGCCAAGCGATGGTATGCAAATACCGGATTCAGATTCCGTGTATCAGGACCGAAGCGTCAGCCCTATTTACAAACGATCGGCCTTGGTTACAGAAACGACCTTGTCAGAGGATATGAGCTGTATGTAATTGATGGTCAAGACTACGCCTTAATAAAAAATGAGTTAAAATTTCGGCTCTTTTCAATCCAGAAGCATTTTGACTGGATACCGGTCAAACAATTTAACACCATCCCTCTGGCGGCATACCTCAATACATTTGCCGACGCTGCCTATGTGCAAAACAAATACCCGGAACTGAGCAACACGAAGTTAGGAAACAAGGCCCTTTACGGTGCGGGCGCCGGGCTGGATCTGGTCACTTTTTACAATATCGTCGCCCGAATGAACCTGACTTTTAACGCCAAAGGGGAACGTCGCTTCTTTTTCAATGTGTTTCGAGAATTCTGATACAACCTCAACTTTCGTTTTCCTGTTTGTCCGCTTATAAAAACTCAAAATCGCTGCTGCCCTACCCATCCAAATTTATTTAGCCAAATTCACCTAAAATGACGAATATGGCTAAATTTGCACGAAACATTGTTTTAACAATGAGTTCTCAACAATCGGTCAATTCAAAACCTAACACTAAATGAAACCAGACTTTACACACCAAAAGCAGTTTATGATTTTAAGCAAGTTTACGTTTTCCTTATTGCTGATGGCCATTCTTGGCAGCTGCCAAAGCCAAACCAAAGAAGAAACTGAGCAAACAAAGGATTCTGTTGCTCTGGCAAGCCCGGCACAGCCCCAGTTGAACAGCGATCAATCTGCTTTGCTAAAGAATGTTTTGGGAAATTCGACCGAAGGAATAATCCGTGGCATATCTTTTGGGGATGAAATAGCAAAAGTGAAGTCAACTGAAACATTTGAAATGTTTGAGGAAACAGCTGATCACCTCGGATACACTTCAGAAACACCACAGCTAGAAACCATCGACGTGCAGTACTTTATCGACTCGGAGAAGAAAGTAAATAAAATTCAGGTAGATGTGTACCTCAATAGCAGCGATGCAACCAAACAGCTCTGGAATGCCGGAAAAAATCATTTTACTGAAACGTATGCAACGCCAAAGGAAGAGACTAAGGTCGTTGTCTGGAACAAAAATTCGATCCGAGTCCAGATGGAAGATGTCACAAAAGGAAAGGATTTTGGACTGAAATTCTTATTTTTCCCAACTAATAAAAACGCACTAGCAGTAAAATAAAGAACCATGAGAAATTTCAAACTTGCGTTTTTAGCGCTCATTTTAGCATCATCATACACTTTTGCCCAAAAACCTTCAAAAAAAGATTACCTGGTCACCATCAAAACTGACAAGGGGGTGATGCACGCTGTGTTATTCGATGAGACACCAAAGCACAAAGAAAATTTTATAAAATTAGCGAAGGACAAGTTTTACGACGGATTGCTTTTTCACCGGGTCTTTCCGGATTTCATGATTCAGGGCGGTGATCCCAATTCACGTAATGCCAAGGCGGACACCCGGATTGGCAACGGAGAAAACGGATATAAAATACCTGCTGAGTTCAGCCCCAAGCTTTTTCATCAGAAAGGGGCTTTAGCGGCGGCTAGGGACAATAATCCGGCAAAAGAATCAAGTGGTTGCCAGTTTTATATCGTGGAAGGCAGGAAGTGGAATAAAGAGGATCTTGAAAAGCAGGCTGCACGAGCCGCACGCAAACCAACCGACGAACAGAAAAGGGTGTACGAGACCGTTGGCGGTACGCCCCACCTGGACGGCGCCTACAGTGTTTTCGGGCTGGTGATCGATGGCCTTCCAGTGATTGACAAAATTTCAATGGAGCCAATAGATGACAAAGGTCGTCCCGATAAAAATATTTCGATGAAGGTTTCAGTCAAAAAAATGAAAAAGAAAAAGATAACCAAGAAGTACGGCTATAAGTATGAAGTGTGAATGAGATGATAAAGACTCACCTGAATGTTGGTAAAAAAGTCCATCGCTTATATGAGAATTTAGGACTATTTCGCATTACTCCTTTGCACCAGCCTTGTCGAGGATATCCACCATTTGACCGTACTTTTTCCTCCTGGCGTGGGTTAACGCCGTTACTCCGTCTGCATCAGGAATGTTCACATTACATCCTGCATCAACCAGCATTTTCAGGATGCCAACAAATTTCGCGGATCCATTCGTGAGAATTACAGTTTCCAGTACTGCAGTCCAACCCAGCCTGTTCACGTGATCTTTTGGAAAGCCTTTAATTTTTAGAAGTTCTTCAACCATCCCGGAATGTCCCTTTTCCGCTGCCGGGATTAACGCAGTTCCGCCAAATCGGTTATATATCTTAAAGTCAGCGCCATGTGAAATACATATTCTGGCAATATCGACAAAGCCACTGGCTCCCGCATACAGAAACGGACTATCCTGAATATCATCCTGGGCATTGACATCAGCACCCTTTTCAATCAAAAGACGTGCGACTTCCACATGATTTCCCAAAGTGGCTAACATCAGAGGTGTTCTTCGATTCTCGTCACGAATTTCCAGGGCTGGATTCGCGGAGAGCAGTCTGGTTACAGTTTTGGAATCTCCCGACTTTGCAGCTAAAAGCAGTTCTTTATCGGTTTCAGTTTGAGGCATATTACAGGCAACGTTCGTGACTATAGTCAGTAAAGAAAAGGCGTACAATATGAGTTTTTTCATGCCGAAATATGGATTTAAAATTTGTCAGATTCAATTTAAGATTTAAAAAAACACGCTTGCAACCACAATTCACTAGTCCGCAAATCAGAATTTTTGAGTCCGAAAAGGACTTTCAACCGCATGCACACCAGACACTACTCGAGAAGCAGTTCAATATTCCCCTATATTGCACCGTTAAAAAATTAAGATAATAAACTATTCTAGGATTGGAATCATTTAAATCAAAGAAACGAATTCTCATTACCGGCTCCAACGGTCTGCTGGGTCAAAAGTTGGTCGAACTACTCGTTCAAATTCCAGATATACACACTCTCGCGACCTCTTCAGGAAAAAATCGCCTGCCTTTTATTCATGGATACGAATTTTACGAGATGGATGTCACCAACTCAAAACAGATTGATGCTGTTGTCAAAATTGCCAGGCCCAATGTGATCATTCACACGGCGGCGATGACGAATGTGGATCAGTGTGAGCAGGAGAAGGATGCGTGCTGGAAGTTGAATGTGACCGCAGTAGAATATCTGATCAACGCATGCAGAAAGCACGACATTTTCCTGGAGCACCTGTCGACCGACTTTATTTTCGACGGCACTTCTGGACCCTACAAAGAGGATGACGAGCCGAACCCCATCAGTTTTTATGGATGGAGTAAATATGCCGCCGAAAAAGCTGTCCTGCATTCAGGAATACGCAGCTCCATAGCGAGGACTGTATTGGTATATGGCATTGCGCATGACATGAGCAGGAGCAACATTATACTGTGGGTTAAAAAATCGCTGAGCGAAGGCAAGCAGATACAGGTAGTAACTGATCAGTTTCGAACCCCAACTTTGGCGGAAGATCTGGCCATGGGGTGCTATTTAATAGCGAAAGAAGAAACACAGGGGATTTTTCATATTTCAGGCAATGATTTTCTTTCCCCATACGAAATGGCGATCATGACCGCCGATTTTTTTAAGCTAGATCAATCGCTGATTTTGCCAACGGATGCTTCTTCGTTCACACAGCCAGCGAGGCGACCTCCAAAAACCGGTTTTGATCTCTCAAAATCACGCAGTGTGCTGGGATACGAACCCCACACATTCCAGGAAGGGATAGCATTGCTTGCGACGCAGTTGAAAAGCTAAAAGAGACCTTTAATATTTCAGTTGTCGCAAGTGCTACCCCTACCCTAGATAGATCAATACATCTTTTCATAGTACTCCTTCGCCATCCGATCGGAGTCGAAAAAGCCGCTCACGTCATTCATACTGTTAAGCACTACTTTCTGCCAATCTTTGGGCTTTTTGTAATAAGTTGGCAAGACTTTGGTTTCCAATATCTTAAATAAGTTATCGCAGTCCTGTTTATTGATGTCGGCACCTTCTGCCACAGGAAGTATAAATGAATTTTCCCCATCTTTGGCAAATTCACAGATCCAACCATCGAAAGTAGAAACATTAACAGAACCGTTCATAGCTGCGGTCATGCCGCTCGTTCCCGACGCCTCGCGGGTGACGACGGGTGTATTTAACCACACATCCGATCCGTCTTTCATTAATTTAGAAAGAGCCAGCTCGTAACCCGTAAGTATGGCCATGTTTGGAAAATAATGGCTAAGATAAAAAAGATGATTGAAGGTATTTATTGCGCCTTCATCTTTCGGATAAGGTTTACCAGCCCAAATGATCTGCACAGGATATTTGGTATTATTCAGCAGCTTTTTAAACCTTTCCACGTCCCACGCAAGCATGTCAGGGCGTTTATAGCCTGCAAAACGCCTCGCCCACACCAGAGTTAATACATTCGGATCAAATAGTTTACCGCATTGATCAGCAACGGTTTTAAACAAAATTGCTTTAAGCTCCTTTTTCCGTACAGATATTGCATCCACATCTTTTTCAACCCTGGCCTTTTCCATGATTTTGTCGACCCAATATGCTTTGTTCTGGGCATTCGTAACGTGATCAATTGGGGCAATTTTTGGGTACGGCTTCCACATCATTCTCGACACCTCTCCGTGAAGTTTGGATACTCCATTTGCTTTACGGCTCAAAGAAAGCGCAGCAAGCGAATGGTTGAAAACATCCCCTTTATTGCCACTTATTTTCCTGACAGTTTCCAACGGTAGCCCCGAGAAAAACCCAAGACTTTCCAAAAACTGCATCCCGTGTTTTTCATTTCCCGCTTCCTCGGGCGTGTGAGTAGTAAAAACCACCCTTTTTTTCACTTCGGCAATCTTCTTGTATTTTTTGAAAAGAGGGAAAATAGCCGAAACTGCATGTGCTTCATTGAAATGATACACCTGAGGTTCGTAACCCAGTTCTTCCAAAAGTCTTGCACCACCTATGCCTAAAACCATGCATTGCGCTACCTTCAAGGTAACATCAGCATCATACAGCGTGTAGTTGATAGCACGTGTGGCTACATCATTCCCATCGGTATCAGTGGTAAGTAAAAACAAAGGGGCAGATTGGAAAACGTCAGGCGGAAGGTAATAAGCCGCGACCCATACCTGCTTGCCCAGCATCGGAATTTGAAAACGAATGCCTGTATACTGAATGAAATGATATATTTTCTCATGAAACTCCGGTTGCATACTTCCGTCGCCCTTTCGTCCCTGATCGTAATAGCCATATTTCCAAAGCATTCCGATGCCAATCAAATTCTGCTTAAGCGCATAAACGCTGCGCATGTGAGAACCCGCTAAAAAACCGAGGCCGCCAGAATAAATTTTAAGAGCCTGATCAACAGCAAACTCCATCGAGAAATAGGCAACAGATTTTTTATAATTTTTATCCGGCGTAAAAGGATGGGTGTATGGCAAAGTGAATTTATCCTGGGTCATAAATCAGATTCAGTTGAAGTTTATAATTAAAACAGGAAAGAAATTTATAATTTCTTGAAAGATATACATTTTCAGTAAATCAGCCTTTCTTCCCGACTTAAATGTAAGCTTCTATAAAATTATGCCATTCGAAGTACTTCAATGATAGGAATTTGAATAAGTGAGGATGACTATGAATCCTACTTCCACTTCTGCGCTATCGCGATCGCAGTTTCAAGCATGTGTGGTTCCCAGTTTTCTACATTCCATTCGGAATTGGCCAAACCGGAATTTAAAAGGAGATTTTGGGCTTGTGTATAGCTAACGGCGTTTTCGAGTATCTGAGACAATTGTTGCTGCTGCTCATAAAGCGAAGCGGATTCAACTGGAAAATCAGATGGTTTTTGAGAAAGCCTAGGGAGAAAATCGTCGGTCGGTCCACTGATGCTGGTAAGATTATACTTTTGGATAATCATATCCATTTTGTAAAAATCCCGTCGAAACCGGATTTGTTCTTCTTCGGTGTTCAGTGCTGTTCCAAGTTGCTCCAACACCACGAATTTCAGGTTAGGGCACTTTCCAAGAATCACTTTCAGTAGAGCGAAAACTTCCTCGGGTACGGCATCATCATGGGTATCCCTTCTTATTTTTCCATCTTTCCCGGAAACATGATCAGCCCAGCTACCACCTGAAATGTGAATTTCCCTAACCTTGTCAAGTGGATAAAAACTAAGAAGTACATCATCCGTTATTCTGAAATTATGAAGCTGGCAATAAAGATTATGAAGGTCCAGAATAATAAATCCATTAACCGGAACAATCAGCTTTTCAAGAAAAGATCCGTGATTTTTGACTTCTTCAATGGAATAGGAAAATGCCAGGTTTTCAAGCCCGACGGGGCAGTTGCACGCATCCTGAATGCGTAGCAACCGATCCCTGCCCAGTGCCAACGTTGTAGGGGTGAATGGAATACTTATCGGAGCACCTTTGTGAAAATCTTCTCCGGTCATAAAACCGAAATGTTCCGTAATATGATCAAAACGAAATTCTTTTGATAATGTTTTCAGCCCTGCCAGCCAGGCTTGCTGATCTGCGGACCAGCGACCTGAAAAAAGGGAGAAGAAAACACCGTGTCCAACCAAACGACCCCGATTAGCGAACTCCTGAATGAGTTCTTTAAACCAAAGAGGCGTATTTTCTTGTTTGAAAAGTGTGTCAAAAGCCCACTCTATCGCCTGCACCTTTTCGTTCTCAAAAAGAGGAAGCGCAGCGGAAAGAATTCCCGTATCTAAATTGCAGGCGATGGAGGAGTAAATTTTAGGCATAATCTTTAGAAATTATCACCCCAATCCACATCCCGGACAATTATAAGGTTCCTCTTTGCTCTTTTTTTCTTTGTCTTTCGGACCAATGCCTTGAACTGTACAGGCTGCGACGGTGGTCACAGCAACCGCCACAGCAACTGCCTGAAGTATTGATTTAGGGATTTTCATGAGATTATGGCTAAAGGTGAATTTGTTTCCGTGGTGAAGAAACATTTGGAAAGCAAATGGTTGGAAAGATGGCCTGTGATATTATTCCACAGTCGTAGTCTCAGGCCAAACAAAGAAATCCGCTATTCAACAGAGATGCCTTATTATACAAAAAGGGCTTGCCGGCAGGCGTGGTAACTGTGCCTACGCTATGGTGAGAATTGCGTGGCCGGCAGCGGTGCCCCATTCCATGGTTGGCCCTTGCCTGAAATATATCTGAGCCAGACCTTCGGCCAGCAGACAAAATTTAAGCGAACTTCCAACCGAAATCTTTTTATCACCGGGGTATTTCGAAAGTATCTCTTTCTCTTCCGGCGCACTGTGTGTGCGACTTTCAACGGCAGTACACCCCAAACCTTTTTACTGACTGCTAATATCGTCTTCGCTCCCTGCGAATCTATTTTCCAAGCACCACGTTCCACACTCGCATAATACATGATATTCGTTACCGGAACATAGATGACCCCCAAAATAGGGGTCTGATTATGGATCAGCGCAATGTTGACGGTAAATTCACCATTTTTCTTTACGAACTCCTTTGTGCCATCGAGCGGATCAACGTACCAGAAATACTCCCAGGCCTGCCGTTCCGCAAAAGGAATATCCAAGCCTTCCTCGGATAGTACGGGAACGTCGGGGGTATAAGTTTTGAGTACTCGTACAATCACCTCATTTGATGCTTCGTCGGCAAGCGTCAATGGTGAAAGATCGGCTTTGAAGGTAACTTCGCCCGATTTTTCCGTGTCATTATAAATTTTCAGGATTGCTCGGCTTCCTTTGCAATGGTAAGCAATTCTTCGATTTTCAAGTGCATACTAGATATAGATCGGAAAATGTTTAAAATAGAGGTCTCTGATTTTCTAAATTTGTGGCTAATTACAATGCCAGCCAAGTTCATTAAAAAAGGAAAAGCCTGTATGAAAATGAATCACACAGGCGTTAAAATAATATCAATAACTATCCTTATTTACCAAACAATCTAGCCCAAAAACCTTTTGCCTTGGTTTTGGTTTCTTCATACTGTTCAGCTGCTGCTTCCTTTATTTCTTCATACTGCTCTGTTGCCTTCACTTTCAGCTCAGCAGCTTTCACTTGTGCTTCTGCTAGTTTTTCCGATGCCAACTCTTTCGCATCTGCAATGGCTTCGGCAGCATCTTCTTTGAGCTCAGCCAATTTTTCTGTCGCATCGGCGGTTAGTTCCTGGGCCTTAACTTTCGCTTCATCGAGCTTCTCTGATGCTGCAATTTTCAACTCGCCTGCTTTTTCAGACAAATCTGAGGCGATTTCTTCTGCTTTTACTTTACCTGCTGCGATATTTAGTTCTACTTCATTTTGAAGTTGTTCCGCCTTAGCAGAAAATCCTGTTTTTAAGTCTTCAAGCTTGTCCTCCGCTGACGCCTTCAAGTCAGCCACTTTATCACCAAGAGATGATTTGGCCTCAGCCACAGTCCCTTTTACCTCCTCTACCTTTTCCTCCACAACTGCAGCGGCTTCCGTTGCCTCTTCTACGGCCTCAGTTTTTACTTCCGCAACGGTCTCCTTCACTTCCTCTACCTTTTCTTCAGCCACTGCGGCAACTTCTGTGAGGTTTTCTGTAACATCTGCCTTGACTTCCGCAACCGCTTCTTTCGCATCCTCTACTTCACCTGTCACCAGGTCAGCTACCTCTTCAACTGTTTCAGCGGCTTCGATTTTTACATCGGCAGCTGTTTCTTTAACATCTTCTATTTTCGCGGCAACTTCCTCGCTGACTTCGTCTGCAACAACTTCTGCTTCCACTTTTACTTCCTCCACTTTTTCCTCAGTTGCAACCTCAATAGCATCTGCTTCTGCAGCCAATGTAGCTTCCGCCTCATCCTTTACCTCCACCGCGGCTTCAACAATATCATCCTTAGCCTCAACTACGGTTTCTTTCAAATTTGCTGCCTTTTCAGTCAGTGACTCTGCTTCATCACCTGGGGCTGGTTTCTCATTTTCTGCCATTGCGGATCAAATTTAGGTTAATTGGATTTGTTTTGTTGAAATCGAAAGCTACAAAGGAGTTTGCAGGGTTGCAAGGAATTCCATGACCTTTTATTCATGCTAACCTTCTTATCATCAAATTTTTAACGAGTTCATAAAAAACATCAGGTTGCAACGTGCGCCAGTTGTTCAAGTGTAGTGTCCCCCCGAAATTAATATAGTAGTCCAGCCTGAACCGTTTCCATTCCTGCTCCACATGATCTCTAAAATTGACCGCCGCAATCCAGCCGTCTTCCACATCGTCAAACCATTCGGCATAATAATCATCTTCTGCACCATGAAAGTCCAGGATATTTTCACCCATCAATACAAATTGGTTGATTCCTTCCTCTACCAGCGGGTCCACAACCTGGCGCTTAAAAAACATGATATCGTTGTGCAGTGTATCATTCCATTCGCCGAAAAGCTCAATGATGCAGAAGCGCTTTTTGTAATCTGCGTACAGGATTTTTACGTACAGTGTTTCGGAGCCAATATCGTCCCATAATGGATGGATGTAGTATCCATAAATATTATTTTCATAATAATCCAGATTATAGGTCCGGCCATAGAATGGTGATCGTTTGTCCCGGCTGGCAACATAATGCTTCTCCCAATTATAATATGGCTCAATTTCCTGCATATAATCTCCTTCGTTCAAGGGCCACGCCCGTTACCAATCGGTTGGTATATCAAAAATAAAAAAAGACTCGAACGATGTTCACCATCATTCAAGTCTTTTTTTAAATGTTGTTCCAAAGTGGAACAGCTTTAAAGTTTGCCAGTTTAAATGTGTAACAGTTTACAAACGCCTCAAACTTACAAACTCCTTAAACTTTCAAACTCCTCAAACTTTCAAAACCCCTTAAACTTTCAAACTCCTTAAACCTTCAAACAAGGTACTACTATAGCTCCCTGATCCAGATATTCCGGAAACTGGTCGTATTGTTGTGATCCTGTAATTTGATGGGGCCACGGCCGTGCGGTGTAATTACCGGTTGACCAACGTAGGGTGTTGTTCCCTGAATTGCGGTGTGGTTTTGTACCAATACACCATTGTGAATAACAGTAATGTATGGAGGAATAACCATTTGTCCATCCTTGTTGAAATGAGGAGCAGTATACACTACATCGTAAGTCTGCCATTCTCCAGGACCGTTTGCAGCATTTACCAAAGGCATGGTTTGTTTGTAGATAGATCCCGCCTGTCCGTTGGAATATGTCCTGTTATTGTAACTGTCCAATACCTGAAGCTCATAAACGCCCTGCATAAAAATACCGCTATTGCCACGTCCCTGGCTCGAACCTTCCACTTTCGCCGGAGCACGCCATTCGATATGAAGCTGATAATCGCCGAAAGAATCCTTTGTTTGAATATCACCCGATTTCGGAGCAACTGTGATCGCACCATCCGCAACTGTCCATGGAGCAGCACCATTACCGGTTTTTGCAGACACCCATTGATCCAGATTTTTACCGTCAAAAAGTACGATTGCATCAGAAGGAGCTGTAAAGCCCGAAACTGCCGACGAGCCCTTTCCTGGTGTAACGATTCTTGGAATTGGGTCCCAGAGTTCGCTGGATTCGGGTGTTTGCTTTGCTGGCTGCAACTGAGCGTAAGACGCAAAAGCCGCCGTAAGACCGAAAGCGGTAAGAAATAATTTTTTCATTTTGAAAAATAACAGTTTAGTGGAATTACCAATTGAATCGAAATACAAGATTAAGAACAAAGGATGAAGTAATACTATTCTAATCTATTTAAATGTAATTTTCCCAATTCTTATATCGTAATTTGTACCGCTCAAATTAAAAATCTACTAAGCCACATTTGATGTATGTTTAAAATTAACCGTCTCTTTTTCCAACTTATTGTAAGCTTGGCAGGTGCGTTTATTACGCAATCTGTTTATGCCCAGCAGCCAATCCCTTTGAATGATCTAAGCGCGTTTACATCCAAACCTGACAACTGGAAAATTGTTGGTGACGCGTCAGCTGACATTTCTAAGGAAAACATTCTCACCACAACACCTGGTAAAGGTATATTGGCCAACATTCACGCTCATGGAACTTATGGCGCTCAATATGAACTGATCACCAACATGAAACACGGAGATCTTGACCTGGAACTTGATTTCATGTTAGCCAAAGGATCTAACTCAGGGATATATCTGCAGGGGAACTATGAAGTACAGCTATTTGATAGCTGGGGTAAAAAAACCGCCAAATACAACGACTGCGGCGGGATCTACGAACGCTGGAACGATGCAAAACCAGAAGGTGAAAAAGGCTATGAAGGTTATGCGCCAAGATTTAATGTGGCAAAAGCCCCCGGCTTGTGGCAGCATCTTGAAATCTCTTACCAGGCTCCCCGCTTCGACGCCAATGGCAAAAAAATCTCCAATGCAGTGTTCCTTTATATCAAGCTGAATGGTATAACGATTCACGAAAATGTGGAGCAAAGTGGCCCTACCCGCGGATCGCTTACAGCCGAAGATGTTGCCATGGGCCCGTTGCGTTTCCAGGGTGATCATGGTTCTCTGGCGATTAAAAATATCGTCGTTAATAATTTTGACAAAAAGCCCGGCACACTTTCCGACCTTACTTATAAAACTTATTATGGTGGCTTGTTGGAAACGGAAGATTTATCAAAACACAAACCTGCATCGACCGGAAAATCGGAATTGCTTTCGTGGGAAATCCTAAAGGAAAACAATAACTATTCCTTCGTTTACACAGGTAAGTACAACGCCGCAACCGATGGAGCATATACTTTCAAGTTGCAGGCAGCTGGCAACGCCTTTTTAAGTATTGACGGCAAAAAAATAATCGGGCCGGAATGGAAAACACCTAATGACTTCCGTACGGGCACTGTGAATCTTAAACCTGGCGATCACACTTTTGAGCTTTTTACCAATAAAAGAGACGGCTGGATGAAGCCTGCACTCGGCTTATGGATTAGCGGTCCAGGATTCCGTGAGGTGGCACTGCATTCCAAAAGTTCTGCAATCGCCGGAAGTTCAACCGATCCGATCTTGATCAATGCCGCGACAAATACGGTTATGCGCAGTTTTATGGATGTCAAAAAAGGTGCTAAATCTAAAAGCCAACGGATTGTTCACGCAGTTTCGGTAGGCAGCCCTTCCAATCTTCATTACACTTACGACCTGGACAAGGGTGCTGTGCTGCAGGTATGGCGTGGCGAGTTCCTTGATGCTACGCCCATGTGGCATGAGCGGGGTGATGGTTCTTCCCGTCCCCGCGGAAGTGTTACTTTGCTTGGAGACGATATGCTCCTTGGAAAAGCAGCCGGATCTTCGAAATGGGCTTCTGACACAACCGGCAGCGGCTATCGCCAAAAAGGATATATTCTGGATGAGTCGGACGTTCCTACATTCCAGTATCAGGCGTTTGGGTCGAACGTAACAGACTATATGACCGTCGTAAATAATCAATACTTCGAACGTATTGTCAAGGTAATGAACCCAACGAAAGGTCTCGTTGGAAGAGTGGCGGAAGGAACTTCCATCGAAAAGGTTTCCGACGGCTTGTATGCTGTGGATGGCAAATCCTATTATATCCAACTGAGTGACAAAAATGCAAAACCGGAAATCAGAGGCGCAAATGGACAACAGGAATTATTGGTCCCACTGCAAGGCGGTGAATTGAAATATGCTATCCTTTTCTGATCCAACTCCCTTTATACCAAAGAAGAAAATGAAAAAAATTGCTCAAATCATATTGATCCTGCTTGCAACGCTGCCAATGCTTAAAGCGCAGGAATCACCGAAGGAAGAAGATTTCTACAAAATTATAACACCTCCTATTCCCGAAGGTATTATACTTGAAGTAGGCGGACTGACAACACTGCCCAACGGGTCGCTGGCCATTTCTACCCGCCGTGGAGAAGTATGGATTGTAGACAATCCAACCAGTCGCGCGCCATTTTTCCGAAAATTTGCGTCAGGGCTTCATGAAATCCTTGGATTAGCCTACAAAGACGGCGCTCTCTATTGCGCTCAACGTGGCGAGCTGACCAAACTCGTGGATAAGAATGGAGACGGGAAAGCGGAAATCTATGAAACTGTTTACTCATGGCCAGTATCGGGACATTATCATGAATATTCTTTCGGCCCAAAACTTGCACCGGACGGAAGCTTCTTTGTGAGTGGAAACGTTGCTTTTGGTGATGAAGAATGGTGGAGAGGCGAAAGCCGCGTACCCGGTCGTGGATGGATTTTCCATATCACCAATGATGGCAAATATGAACCCTACGCAACAGGTGTTCGCTCACCTGCCGGTATCAGCATGCTTGATGGCGAACTTTTCTATACCGACAACCAGGGAGACTGGATGGGTACAGGCGGAATTTTCCAGGTAAAAAAAGGGAGTTTTATGGGCCACCCTGCAGGACTAAAATGGGCTGGTCTGCCTAACTCACCCGTTAAACTTACCGAAAAACAATTTTTTGCTGAGCGTGATAATCGTCAGAACAGGGATGCAAATGATCGTGCCATCAAACCGGAAAACGTAGTAAACGAAACTCCGCAGTATTTGTATCAGCTGAAGCAAAAATACGACATGGTACAGCTTCCTGCGGTTTGGCTCCCATATGGGGTTCACGGAGTATCTACGTCGGAGCTTATCAAAGATAACACCAAAGGAGATTTCGGTCCTTTCGCGGGTCAGGTTTTTGTAGGTGATCAAGGACAAAGCAATATCATGCGTGTGGTTCTTGAAAAAGTAAAAGGGGAGTACCAGGGCGCTTCGATCGGTTTCCGCAGTGGTTTCCAATCTGGGGTACTCCGTATGGCATTTGACAAAGATGGCTCGATGTTTGTTGGTGAAACGAACCGCGGGTGGGGATCAGCCGGTGATGCAAATCAGGGTCTGCAAAGATTAGTTTGGAATGGTAAAATGCCTTTCGAAATGTACACAGTGAAAGCTACACCCGACGGATTTGAAATTGAATTTACAATGCCAGTGAACCGTAAATCTGCGGAGGATCTGGATTCATACAAAATAAATAGCTACATCTATAAACACCACCCGGTATACGGAAGTCCACCGGTTAACAATCAGGATCTTACCATCAAAGGTGTGAAGGTTTCGGAAGATGGGAAAAAAGTGAGATTAGTCGTTGATGGCATACGCCAGTACTACGTCCACAAAATCCAGCTTGAAGGAGTCCGCGATGCCAACAACTCCTGGTCACTGGTTCATCCCGACGCATATTATACGCTGAACAACATACCTGATGGCGAAAAATTGAAGGTTTCTGAATTGAAAACCTTCCGGTCTGGTGCTGCGAAGGCAGGCGCGGTTGAAGAAGTGAAGGAACATGTATCTCCTGACGGAAAAGGGAAGACTACCGCGGGCGCTGCTGCTCTAAAGGCCCCGACCTGGGAGCAGATCAAACCCATTTTAACCAAGAATACTTGTCTTGCCTGTCATGCTGCCGATAAAAAAGTAGTTGGACCATCCTATCAGGACGTTGCTAAACGTAAATATTCCAACGAAAAAATTGTTGACCTGATTTACAATCCAAAACCTGAAAACTGGCCTGATTATTCAACACCTATGGCCCCAATGCCACAAGTACCGAAGGCCGACGCCGTTAAAATTGCCGCTTACATTAATTCGCTGGCGAAGTAATTCTAGAAAATAGAGCAGAAGGGAAAAGCTGATTCGTGTATTCGGGTCAGCTTTTTTTGATGACTTGCGAGATTATTCCTTACGAGCTAATTTTGATACTTTATAAAATTTGGCCAGCCAGTATTGTATGCATCAGCCGTATTCCAATCTTGCAGTAAACCAATTCTTTACTAAATTACGTTATAGATCCACACGAATTGAGCGAACGCTATGCCGTCTTTGAAAGATCCATCCTTTTTTAAAACAGTTAAAGGGAAGGTTTTGCTTGGTTTTTTCGTTGCTTCCTTTGCCCTCGCCGCTTCCTGGTTCATCAGCAAACAGGCTTTTGACAACATGTTAAAAAAGCTTGATGTCCTTTCCGAACCAAATGACAAGCAACGACTCGTCAATAAAGTTTTCAAGAATATCCTTCAACTGGATCAGCTGCAGAATGAACGAACGCTGAAGGGCGATACGGCAGGACAGAAGTTCCTGGTACAATCCGCTCAACTGATTACATATCTTGATACACTCACGGCCCTGTGTATTGACAGCCCACTTCAAATCAACAGGCTGGATTCGATGAAACGGATTTTAAGGCAGAGGGAGAATATTTATTCAAACTATGTGAAAGTCCGTTCCAAACTGGTCAGTAACCGGGCACTTTCAGATGAAGTAAAATCGATCTCCGGGCTCATTACGACAAATAAACTTAAGCCAGACAGCACCGTTGTAAAAACAGAGAAACGCATCACGACCACGACGCTCTATACCGAATCGCCAGCCACCCCTGTTCAAGTTGAAGAAGAGAAAAAAAGATTTTTAAGCCGGGTTTTTGGTTCTAAAAAGAATAAAAAACCAGTCATCGTGCAGCCCGCAAAAATCGTTCAGAGCCAGGAAGTAAATGTCCAGGTCGACACGCTTACCATAGCTCAGGAAAACCATACGATTGAAAAAGTGGGCCAGGCCGTGAAAGCCATTGAGGCATCGCAAAAAATACGGACAACCCATTTTATCGACCGCGAACAGGAACTGACGACTGCAGGAAATTCTCTTGTGACGCAACTTCTTCGTGTTATGCAGGAAGTGGAGCGTGATGTGGTAACGCAATCCAACACAGATGGCTCTCAGGCTCAAAAAACAGTAACGGAAAGTGTAAGCAATCTGGAATATGTAATGATGGGATTCTTTTTTCTCACAGCACTACTTGCGTATCTTATTTTTGCTGATATCGCGAAGAGCAACCGATACAGAGACGAGCTGGAAGAAGCAAAAGAAGAAGCGGAATACCACAGCATGGCTAAGCAACGGTTTTTATCGAACATGAGTCATGAAATACGAACTCCTCTTCAGTCCATTATTGGGTATACCGAAGCGCTGAAAAATACGGAAAAGCCAAAGCAACAGGATCTGGATACCCTGCATGCTGCATCCGAGCATCTGCTGTACCTAGTAAATGACGTGCTGGATTACAACAGGATCATTTCCAACCAGTTTACATTTGAAGAGCGGACCTTCGCAATTTCACCGCTACTCACCGAGGTGATGCAGATGTTGCGACCAACGACGATCTCAAAATCCCTGGTATTATCCCTGGAAAATACGCTGCCTATCGACCTATACCTGAAAGGAGATCCTTTTCGTATCCGTCAGGTTTTGTACAATTTATTGACCAACGCAATCAAATTTACCGAAAAAGGAGAGGTGATTTTAAGAGCTTCGGGGGCAGAGTCCAAAAGAGGTTTCAAACTGGAATTTCAAGTTTCCGATACTGGAATTGGGCTTTCTGAGGATCAGATCAACCGGGTTTTCAATCAGTTCGAACAGGCAGATGCCTCTATCGCACGTCGGTATGGTGGCACGGGTCTCGGGTTGAGTATTGTAAAATCGCTGGTCGAACGTATGTCCGGAACCATCAAAGTAACCAGCAAACCCGGACAAGGCACTACGTTCATCGTGAATAGCCTTTTACAGAAGGCGGACATTCCGTTGCTCCCTGCAGAAGATGTCAGCAAAATTGTTAATCCGTTTAAGGGCAAAGTATGGTTGGTCGATGATGATGCGTTCATTTTGAAATGGTGTGCGTCGGTGCTTCAAATGAATAGTATTCGGCATAGGACATTCTCTTCCGCAGAAGAAGTCCTCAACCACCCCTGGGATCAGGAAGTTACCGTGGTACTCACCGATATGCGTATGCCGGGAATGAACGGCGCGGAATTGTGCGCCCGTTTGAGAAAGGTCGTCCCTGCCCACGTTAAGTTCTATGTGCTTACAGCACAAGCACTCCCTGAGGAAAGAGCGGTACTGATGAAACTTGGCTTCGACGGGATCCTCATGAAGCCGTTTCATTCCAATGAATTGCTCAAATTATTACAGGAAAATAATCCTGAGCCCATACTTGAAACAGAGAACCTGGATTTTTCAACGATAAGTGAAATGACCTTCGGTGATGAGTCTCTGCTAAGAGAAATACTCGAACAATTCGTGAAAGATATGAGGCACGATGTTGTAGAATTACAGGTAAATATTGACTCTGAACAATTTGGTAATATTACAGAGGTCATGCACAAGCTAGCGGGAAGAACAGGTCAGATGGGTATTCGTAACCTAGCGGAAAAATTGCGGAGGACTGAAATCTCCCTCCGCGTTGGGAGCCCGAAGATCTCGTTAAGCGAGCTCAGCGAAATCACTTCTGAAATAGTCAAGGTAATAGATCAGGTCGAAGAAAAGGCGCTTACCTATTCAATCTGATATTTTTCGATTTTATAATACAGGGTTTTCCTGTCAATATTAAGAAGTTTGGCTGCCTTGCTTTTATTGTAGCGAACCTCCTGGAGAACTTTTTCAATCATCTCCTTTTCGCTATTTTCCTGTAACGCCTTTAAGTCAGACCCGATCGATTTAGGTGCCTCGTGAATTTCCCTGATCATTTCTGTTGGCAAAGCTTCTATGCCGGCAATCTCTCCCTTAGTGAGCAGGATGAGCCGCTTGATTACATTATTCAATTCACGGAGATTTCCAGGCCAGTCGTACTGTTGAAAAATATTGAGGACATCCTTCGAAAGCTGTGTCACATTCCGACCAATCTCGTGGTTCGCTCTTTGTACAAAATGATCCACAAAAATGTTCAGATCATCACCTCTCCGGCGCAACGGCGGCACCTCGATTTTAAACTCATTGAGACGATGATAAAGGTCATCCCGAAAATCGCCGTTTGAGGCACTGACCATCAAATCCTCATTCGTTGCTGCTATAATACGTACGTCAACCTTGATGGGCTGAGTACTTCCGATGGGAACAATAATACGCTCCTGCAAAGCCCTGAGTAACTTTACCTGCACTTCATAACTAAGATTACCAATCTCATCCAGGAATATAGTTCCTCCGTCCGCGGCTTCAAACTGTCCCACCTTGTCCTGCAAGGCTCCCGTAAATGAGCCCTTTTTATGACCAAAGAGTTCACTTGCTGCCAAATCCTTGGAAAGTGATCCGCAGTCTATTGCCACAAAGGGACCGGTTTTACGCTTGCTTAACCTGTGGATCGATTTCGCAACATGCTCCTTTCCAGTTCCGCTTTCGCCCTGAATAATCACCGACATATCAGTGGGTGCCACCAAACGAACGTATTCATAAAGTTGTTTGGAAACAGCACTGCTACCTTCAATAAATTCGGAGGACAGCTTCTCTTCCTTTTTTGATGTCTTTGGGACAATCTCGTCTTTCCGATTGAGCACTTCTCCCAAAACCATCAATAGCTCTTCATGGTTGACGGGCTTGGTAATGTAGTCGAAAGCCCCGCTCTGCATGGCATTTACAGCTGTTCGTACATCATGAAAACTCGTCATGATCAATGCAGGTGTGCGAATTCCTTCATCTCTGATTTCCTTAAGCAGATCAACAGAGTTTCCGTCGGGAAGCCGGTAGTCCAGCATCAAAACTTCAAAAGTGTTACTTTGATGAAGAGTCGCTTTCGCCTCCTTGATCGTAGAACACACTTTAACCTCATGTCCATACCTACTTAGGTAAATAGTAAGTAATTTAGAAAAGGTTGCGTCGTCTTCAACTAGGAGTAAATGAGCCATATAGAGCTAAAATGAATAACAGATCGAAACGTAACTTAATTAACGTTATTGTGAATTGTAAAATTATAAAAACAAAAGCCAAAAAGCCGGAGATTTCCCCGGCCTTTTGACTTTTATTCATTTTTCTTGTACCAGAATTTGATGTTGATCAACCTCTATTCCACTTTCTTGCCATCCTTATCGAGATTCACCGTAGCAGTTTCCTCTCCTTTCTTTACGGCGATCTCGTAGTACTGTGTTTTATCTTCTTTGGTAATTAGAAAAGCACCAGTAACCTCCCAGCCTTTGTACGCCTCCCCACCCAGTGCTGTCTTCACTGCCTCTGGGAGATCCGCAGGTTTCACCGCAACCTTTTCTTGTAGAGTTACTATTACGCTCGCTGGCTCGGTCGCTCGCTTAGCCTCAACCGTTGAAAATGATACCAATGCCAAGGCGAATGCCGATACAATTACATTTTTCATAATTTAAAAATTTAAGTCAACGATTAATATATGTGTGAAAAGTAACTGTCTTCTCTATCACCATAATGATACCACAGCGGCAGAATTTATATAACTACTTGACCATTAATAGTATATAAATTTATCAATTTATATAAGCACTATTCCAAGTGTCACAACTCTCATCAATCTGGTGACTTATACATCAGATTTCTCAATTCCGGGAAGCAAAAGCGAGAAGAAGTATGCTTTTAAAAAATTGCCGGGTACAGCAAGCACGGACTGAAAAAAAGAAATTTTCAATGTCTCGGCTAGGTTAAAAAATAATATTAGCTATATTTGACGTAAAATTAATATCTATTAATAGTAGACATTTTTCTACAATTGACTGACCACCGACATCACACTCCGATTTCACAACTTTACTCAACGTTATACACAAGTCAATCCTAATCCCTGAAAATCATTTCTTAGCCTGAAAGCAAAAAGAGTCGGGAAACTGGCTCTTTTTGCTTGGCGTAACCTACCCAATTGCCCCGATGGGGATGGCAAATCCTGATCCAGTCTTCCCTATCTCTTTTCCCAGCACTCACGGCAAGCCCGAATCTAAAATCCGTACAGTTCCTCTGGTATTACAATAATTCTCACCAGAGGTGAGACAACCTAATCATACGATAGCTTTTATGTCGTTTGCTGTTCAATACATTATTATTAGAAAATAAACAAAAATCGAATAGCTTAATAGATAAAACACAAAACCTTAATAAATAGATAGTTACCAACAATACTTTGACGCGATAGCATCTTCAGGCCGCTTGTTTGTCTTACATTTTAGCATGAATTTCTCTTAGTCATCAATCTAAAGCATTTTCAATTGCGTAGGTTTTTCAGATCTCTTTTCGACGGACGAAAGGAATTTGTAACCTTTTTATTGTTATGAACAAAATAATGAAATCACACACTGACTCCGGCAAACAGGAAGAAAAAGTGACATCAGTTGTCAATAGGCGTTTGTTCTTACGTTCCGCTGGTTTGGCAACCTCCATGGGAGCGATTGTATTGAGTGCATGTAAGGATGATGATATGGGTACAGTAATACCCGGAACCGGCGATGCGGTTGAACTTGGTAAGGGTGACATCGGCGTGTTAAACTATGCTTATGCTTTGGAACAATTGGAAGCAGCGTTTTACACACAGGTTATTGCTACACCTTACACAGGTATGACAGATGCAGAGAAGACGATTTTGACCGACATTCGCGATCACGAGATTATTCACCGTGAATTCTTCAAAACTGCTTTGGGCACCAACGCTATTAAGGGACTTACACCCAATTTTGCTGCGATAGACTTTACAAGCCGCACTGCTGTTTTAGGAGCTGCCAAACTTTTTGAGGATACTGGAGTTGCAGCCTACAATGGAGCAGGAAAGCTGATCAAAAGTACTGATTACCTTCTTTTAGCTGGAAAAATAGTGTCGGTTGAAGCCAGACACGCTTCTACGATCCGTGACTTGTTGAATCCCAAATCTGCCGATTTTGCCGGTGATGATATCATAAACGCGGATGGTTTTGATAAGGCCGTTGCACCCGCTGATATTCTTGCCGCTGTAAAGGGTTATGTTAAGGATACAATTACAGGAGCTAGTGTTGGTAAATAATTTTCAATTTTAACTTGATCAGAAATAATGGATATTTTCAAAATAATAGACGATTTTCAGAAAATTGATGGTGATGCGGCTGGACGTCTTCAATACGCAACGCGTCGTCACTTTATGAACCGTATCGGAAGTAAAGTTGCATCTGTTGCGATTCCTTCAATATTCGCAACCGTTGTAAATAAGGCTTTTGCCCAGTCAGCTGCCGCAGTGGATGTATTGAATTACGCGCTTACACTAGAATACCTTGAAGACGAATTTTACAAGGCTGGGAATGCTGCGGCAAATTTAATTCCCGCATCTGACAAGGCGATTTTCACCACTATCGGAAAACACGAAACTGCTCACGTGGCGTTTCTTGTAAAAGCACTTGGAACCGCGGCAATTAAAAAACCGACTTTTGACCTTACCTACAAAGGAGCATTTGCAGATGTGCTTACCAATTACAAAACTTTTGTTGCTGTATCAGCTGCACTTGAAGATACAGGGGTAAGAGCTTACAAGGGCCAGGCGGGCGTATTAATAGCTGATCCGCAAATACTGGAGTATGCGTTACAAGTACACTCAGTAGAAGCTCGTCACGCGGCAATTGCACGCAGACTTTTTGCCGTTGTAAACAGTTCAGCAGCAACTAAAGCGTGGATCACGGGAAAAGAGGCTTTGATCGCAGCTGTTCAGCCGATATATGATGGGGAAGACAACATGACGCAGGGCGGTGTCAACCTGAAAGGGCTTGCCTCTAAATCGGATGCAGCAGTGACCGAAGCATTCGACGAGCCGTTGACAAAAGCAGCAGTGCTAGCCATTGCAGGACCTTTTATTAAAGCATAATAACCTGGATTAAATCACTCTGTTAAGCGCTTACGCACACTTGTCAATAAACTGAGATTTGAGTAGAACAAACACACTATATTTTAAATACAAGGTTACCTGTGGCTCGGGTAACCTTTTTTTGTGACTATGAATCTCAGGATTTTATTCAATAAGTTTCAGAATTTTAAATCCTCACTCATAAGGTTTATGTAAATTGGGGCGTTATTTGTCTATAATCCTGACCCATTCGATGAACTCCCCATTTAACCGACGTGGCTTTTTAAAAAACAGCAGCATGGCCGCAGTGGCCGCCGCACTTGGTACAGAATTAGTCTTTGCCGACACACCTTCCCAAAATACCCCCACACCATCCTTTGGAGAAAAGGATGCACTAAAAGGCAAGAGCACCGAAATGATCGTCCAGGGAGATAAGCCGTGGAATGTGGAATCACCACTTCACCTGCTCGATGACAACATTACACCTGTGGATAAGATGTTTATCCGAAATAATGGTTTAATACCCGAAAACATCGACGTCAACAGCTGGACTTTGACGATTGACGGAGAGTCTGTTGCGGCGCCAAAAACCTACACCTTGGCAGAATTGAAAAAACGCTTCAAGCATTACACTTACCAGTTGGTTCTGGAATGTGGGGGAAACGGCCGCTCAGGTTTCACACCTCCCGCAACAGGAAATCAGTGGGGCCAGGGAGCGGTACATTGTGCTCAGTGGACCGGAGTGAGATTAAAGGATATACTTAAAGAGGTTGGAGTTAAAGGTGATGCTGTATATATAGGTTACCATAGCAAAGACATTCATCTGAGCCGGGATCCTAAAAAGGAATCTATTTCACGGGGCGTGCCCATTGCAAAAGCGATGGAAGACGAAACGCTTCTTGCCTTTGCATTAAACGGCCAGGACCTGCCCGAATTTCATGGTTTCCCTTTGAGGCTGGTAATTGGTGGATGGCCAGCATCTGTCTCCGGCAAATGGCTGAGTGCTATTTCAGTACGAAACAAAGTGCATGATGGCGCCAAAATGGACGGACACAGTTACAAAATGCCTAAAAATCCAGTCGCACCGGGAGAAGACGTACCTCAGACAGATCAGTACTTCAAGATCATAGAGTCGATGCCTGTTAAATCAATCATCACGTTTCCTAAATCAGGAGCGATGATCACCGATGGAAAGGAACTCGCGATTCGGGGACATGCCTGGGCGGGTGATAACGCAATAAAAAAGGTCGAAAGCTCCATAGACTATGGCGCAACCTGGCAATCATGCAGCTTACAGGCTCCTGCCAATCGTCTTGCATGGCAGCATTGGAATGCAAAAGTAAAATTTCCAGTTAACGGTTATTATGAAGTGTGGGTACGGGCTACTGATGAAAAGGGGATATCCCAACCAATGATTGCCCCCGCGTGGAACCCAGGGGGGTATCTCAACAACGCCTGCGAAAGAATTGCAGTGAAAGTGGGATAAGCAATGAGAAAAGGCATTGAATGAAGAACGAAATAATTGGCTTTCAGAAATAGAATACAAATGAAATTTTTACTTGCAGGACTCGTTGGGTTAACACTATATTTCAATTCACTTTATGGAAATATGGCTACCATAATTCCGCCGGCATCGAAAGACATTGTATTCGCCGATACGCTAAAAAGAGATTCAGAAACCGGACTTGTAATCGATGAAAATCTTTACATGGTAAAAGCACAATGTACAAGCTGTCACTCCTCCAAGCTCATCATCGCCAATCATTTTACAAGGGATGGGTGGAAGCAAAAAATCCGCTGGATGCAGGAAAAGCACAACTTATGGCAACTTGGGGATACAGAAAAACAGGTTCTCGATTATCTGGAAAAATACTACTCTCCTACCCAAATGAATGCGCGACGTGCTCCATTGAAAGATGTCAAATGGTACAAGCTTGAAAAATAGCACCTGTTGCGCTCATCGCACAGGCTGGCTTGAAGCCCGCCAAAAGACTAGTTACTCTGTTATTTTTTTATTGATGTTATTTCGATTCTCCGCAATTCCAGCACCCATCTTAAAGACCTGTTACGTAACTCTACTCGTTTTCCTGCTATCATCTTTTGACCAAAAAAAAGAGGTCTCGGTAACGATTTCACAAATCGCACAAAAGTCGGATCAATTACCAAATCCGCTCAAAGCAGAAGTCATCGGAATACAGGATGGAGATACAATAGAACTAAAATATATATTTACCGGAAACAAGGCCGGCCGACGATCGGGGAAGCCATTAAGAATACGCCTTTTGCATATTAATTGTCCTGAACGCGGGGCATCATTTTATAAAGTTGCTAAGCAATATACATCTCAAAAATGCTTCCGGCAAAATGTTCAGATCAGGCACGAAGGTAAATTTGACAAATACGGCCGCCTTCTTGGGGAGGTTATCCTACTGGGAGGGAAAATTCTGAATAAAGAATTGGTAAAAAACGGGTACGCGGTCCATTTTAAAAAATATTCAACCAATACGGAATATGCCAATCTTGAAATCACTGCAAAAAAGCAGAAGCTCGGCATCTGGGGTTTGCCCCTATCGCAGTTTGGTAAATTATAAGAAATCCAGAAAACACAAAAAATGAGCTCGGCAGCATTCTATCAGGTATTTTACCAAAAAGAAACTTTATTTCAGCTCAATGCGCCTTCTGTAGAGATCGCCGTACCTGGTGATGACAAACAAGACATTGAAACGGCAAAGCCACAGGTCTCGTCTCCTACGATTTCCGCCGTACCAAATCCTGTAATCATTGAAACAAAGGCGTTACCGGTTCAGGTCAAGGCGCCTTCCTTTCCGTCATTAAATCATAAAATCCTTATTTTAACTGACGACTCCAAAAACAGAACTTTAATTGATTCTGAGGCAATTTTGCTGGATAACATTCTCAAAGCGGTCGGGCATTCATCTGAGAAAACGGACATTCTCAATTTTAGCTTTTTACCAGGGGCCGATGCACGTCAGGTTCTGTTAGACAAGAGAACAAATTTCTTTATCACTTTCGGAGTCCCTCTGATCAAGCTCAATCTGGATCTTCTACTTGTTCCATACGCCCCCAAATTGGTTGAAGGAATCTGGTTCCTGATGGCTGATCCACTTGTCGCTATTGACTCAGATAAGGCTTTAAAAAAGAAGCTCTGGCTAGCGTTACAGAAAATGTTTGAAAAGGTCTAATTCCCAGATCGTTACAGTATTTAATAACCGATCATCACAATAATGTAGCTATTTTCTCTGTTTTCATGGATAATCGCAGGCTTATCCATGAAAAATTATGGCCACATTAAGAGAAACAATTTCAAACTGGTTCCGCACCCCAAGACCAGAAGATGTAGACTACTACGATGACGAACCCGAAGTCCAAAGGGAAAATTCGTCTTGCGACACCAAGCACCCCGTCGAAAACAAGGTTTCTAGTCAAAACGAAACCGATTCAAGTGTGGTAATTTCCCAACAAAACAAGGAATTTGTTTCTGAAAATGCCCCAAAATCGGAGGTGATTATTCCCTATTGGTTAGAGGATGAGGACACGCTCCGGGATGAAGGCGTACTCTTCGGCCTTTCTGAATCCGAATCAACTGAGAAAACCGATATCATTTACAAGTATTTCTCACACCTTACGGCGGAACTCCATGGTGCCATCGAACAACAGAATGAAAGAATTCAGGAATTGAATCTTTTCATCGGACAGAAATCGTCCAGAATTGAGGCTCTGACAGAAAAACTTTACAACCATACAGCACCCAAACACACTTCTGAGCATCAATTGCCAAGGACTTTAATCGGTCTGTTCTTATCGATCGCGATGTGCATCGGTAATTTTTATCTGATCCGGGAGTCGTTAAAGCCTGCATTTACAGAAAGCTCGTGGATCGCGCTTGGTGTCTTTTTAGCAGGTATGTTTAGTCTGTTTGGTCGTATATCGCTTTTTCATGATACCGATTCAAAAGTCTCGTGGCGTTCACTTTTAGAAGAGATTGGCATGCCATTTGCATCTGCATTATTCGTTTTTGCCAATGTGCTCCAGCATCAGAATTGGTTGCAGGCCGTCGCATTGTTCGTATTTGTGTTCTTTTTGTTTTTGTTTGCGGGAAAACTGTTTTTAAGTAATATCACCGTCTTGCGCAATGATCTGAAAATCTGGACAGGTGCGCTTAATGACAGAAAAGATGCCACCGGCAATGTAGAAAATTGGGAAGCCGAAATACTGCAGTTGCAGGAAGAAGTTGACGAGCTGCGCGTCAAAAAATGGCAGATTCTACGAGAGCAAACCAGTTCTGAAAGCGAACGGGATCGGCTTTTCGCGAGAAGAGATATGCTCATCAAACTCTTCGAAAGCGAGTTCCATCTGGCAAGAAGAATGAAAAATCAGTTGACGGGAAAACAATTGAATTTCATTCAGGATGGCAAGTAAAGACCCGATTATCTGTATCCAATTGACATTTGTTTGATTCATCAGACAGTTCATTCCGATTTAACTTATTAAAAAAATACAAAACCATGGACGAGCAAAATCCTAATCAAAACAACGACTACCAGCATGGATACGTCAGCGGCATTGAAGGGCTGGACCGTGAGGCCTACGAATCTTACGTATCCAGCAATGTGAATCATGACTGGGTACTTGACCGCCTCAACCAGAAGAAGGAGGAATTATCATCTCTTCGTACCAAACATCAGGAAACTATTCAGAAGCATAAGGTTTCTTATGACAAGCTTCAGGATCAGGCGATGGGTGTCAATAACAATGTAAAACGAATTGGTGACCTAGAGGAAAACGTCAGGCAAATTGATTCGCAGTCAGAAGAGTTACGCCAAAAGAGAGCGGATAAGGGTCCGGATTATTCGTTGATAGCGGGTTTGATTTTCCTTGCAGCCGGTATTTCATTTATTGCTGGTGACTTGATTATTTCTCACGAAATTGTGGCATATGCGCTCAACATTCGTAACCCCAACGAAGCATGGGCGTTTGCGATCGGGTTGGCCATGCTTTCCGTTTTGCTGAAGCCTGCGTACGACCGTTTGGTGGAAGAACCCTATCACAACAGTGATTCTCCAAAAGGCAAATCCACCTACGCTAAGTTTAAGCTGATCCTGTCCATCTTCGCCATCATTACCCTGATCGTACTCGGATGGTTTCGTTATGAAGCTTATCGTACAGACAAACTAAAAGAAGCGATCAACAAATCTGTTAAAGGATTACAGCTGAATGCGGTTGACCCGCTGACTGGGGCTCCTATCAATAGCCCCGAACTTACAAATAAGATTGAAGCTGCCTTGCGTAACTCTGATCAATTGAACCTTGACCTTGTAAATAGTCCGTGGGCACTATTGTCTTTCGTACTTAGTGGTGTCTTATTTGCGATTGCCGGAGCAGTCTCACTTGGCATGGCATTACCCGTTTTGCAGGGCTTCTGGTACCGATGGTTACAGATCGATCCAAAATTATGGCGATTGAAAAGACGGAAACGGAAAATTTCAAAGCAGTTGGAAGCCATGCATTTTACGCTGAGTAAACAACTTGCGGAAAAAAACATATTGGAAAACGATCTATCTGTATTGCCGGCGTTTGAAGAGCTAAAGAAAGAAGAATCAGCACTTCGGGAGGAAATTAGCAGCCTGGAACAAGAACGCAGACAAGCAATGACCGATACGCGGGTATATTCTTTCGGTGATGGATATGCACATGGAAAAGTTTCGCGAGATGTAATGAACGAAGAAGAATATGATTCCTGGCGGAATAGTCATCTTACGGTGTCAAACCTTGCTTTAAGGGCTAAATCCAATTCAACGACCGACAGGGCAGTCCCAAGAACGAAGAGTACGGGAATGCGGCCACACCAGGCAATCCGAAAAGCAATCACTGATCGCTTTGACGACAATAATTCCTGATCGGTAGCTCTCGTTTAAGCCAACCGTGATGTTCATATCATGTTGTGATGTAAAAGACTGCTTTTAAATTTTGTAAATTGGGCGTTTGATCATCGTTTTATACAATGCTTCTTACGCCCAATTTAAAAATAATCCCCTGCGACGACACCCTTTTCGATGCCATTCGAATGGGAAATAATGTTTTAGGTCGTGTAATGGGTGTGAATGTTCCAAAAAAATGGACTGAATTTCGCGATACATTTACGCCGTCATACCATAGGTGGAAAGCGCATCCCCCACTTCGCGACTGGTGGGTATACTTAATCGTTCATACTGCCGACAATCAGCTCATCGGTTCTTGTGGCTACAAAGGGGAACCCGACTCCAATGGATATGTTGAAATTGGTTACGAAATCATGCCCACGCATCGTTTGAAAGGGCTTGGCACAGAGACTGCCCAGGCCCTTGTAACACATGCTTTTTCGCACAGAGCAGTACACAAAGTAATCGCCCACACATTGCGTGAAGAAAACGCCTCTTGTCACATTCTTCAGAAAGTGGGGTTCAGTCACATAGAAGATATTCAGGATCCCGATGAGGGCCCGCTCTGGCGCTGGGAAATTTCAAAAAAATAATCACGATCATTTTGAACCGGTTAATCATTAAACGGGCATCTGTATAGCCCTCTAGTTAGATCCGCCGTATTAGCAATAGTATGTAATCAACATTATTTTGGCTTATTTAACTTAATTATCTACCTTAAATTCCTGAACGCGCTTTCAAGATATCACAATCCCTGCCCCATGATTTCCATTTCAAAAGATACCTACCCCTGGCTAAAATATTACGCTCAAGGCGTACCTTACGAGATCGATCCCGACGCCTTCAAGTCTTTAATCGATCTTTTAGAAACAGGGTTTACGCAATATTCAGACAGGTCAGCGTATGCCAATATGGGTAAAGAGTTGAGCTTTGGACAACTGGACGAATTATCCAGGGATTTTGCCGCGTATCTTCAGAGCCTGGGCCTTCAAAAAGGGGACCGGATCGCAATCCAAATGCCGAACGTTCTGCAGTATCCCATTGCGATGTTTGGCGCTTTACGAGCAGGATTGGTGATCGTCAATACCAACCCATTGTATACGCCCAGAGAAATGCAGTATCAATTCAAAGATTCCGGGGCAAAGGCAATTGTTATTCTTGCCAATTTCGCAGTCAATCTCGAAAAAATAATTACTCAGACCGACATTCAGCATGTGATCGTCACCGAGCTTGGTGACATGCTTGGCTTCCCGAAAAAGCTTATCGTCAATGCGGTTGTAAAATATGTAAAGAAATTAGTCCCTGATTACAAGCTTGAGAAAGCTGTATCCTTCAAGTCAGCGTTGTCAATAGGAAAAGAGTGCACATACTCAAACCCGAAGGTTTCGAATATTGACATGGCCTTTATTCAATATACCGGTGGAACCACGGGAGTTTCCAAAGGTGCGATGCTTACCCATCGTAACCTCATTGCCAATGTTGAGATGAATGAAGCATGGCTTTCTCCAATGATGAAAGACATAAAGATTCCGATTTTCGTGGCTGCGTTGCCACTATACCATGTATATGCCCTGACAGTCAATGCACTGGCCGCTGTAAAGTGCGGAGGTATGAATGTATTGATTACGAATCCAAGGGACATGAATGCTTTCATCGAAGATCTTAAGAAATATAGGATCAATATATTCACGGGACTAAACACGCTTTTCAACGGCCTTCTTAACAATCCAAAAATCAGCGAGGTTGATTTCAGCAGCTTGAAAGTAACCTCTGCCGGAGGAATGGCACTTCAAAAAATAGTAACCGAACGTTGGCTTAAAGTGACAGGATGCCAAGCCACCGAAGGCTACGGCCTTTCTGAAACCTCTCCGGTTTTATCTTCTAATGTTTTAAAAGGAGAAAATAGAATTGGTACGATCGGCGTTCCATGGCCGAGCACGAAAATGGGTATATTAAAGGACGACGGTACGTGGGCTCAACCGGACGAAGTGGGGGAAATATGCGCATCGGGCCCACAAATAATGCTGGGTTACTACAACCGCCCTGACGAAACGAGCAAAGTAATATTCGAAGATGAAACCGGGCGATGGTTCAAAACCGGCGATATTGGATACGTTTGTCCAGATGGCTTTTTCAAGATTGTAGACCGTAAAAAGGACATGATTCTGGTTTCGGGTTTCAATGTTTATCCAAATGAAATTGAAGAGGTGGTAGCCCAGTGCCCCGGTGTCCTTGAAGTCGCCTGCATTGGAGTTCCGGACGAAAAATCAGGCGAGCTTGTAAAAGTATTTGTGGTAAAAAAAGACTCTGAACTCACTGAGGAAATAGTTAAAGCGTACTGTAAGGAAAATCTTACCGCGTATAAGTGTCCAAAAAAAGTTGAGTTCAGATCAGAGTTACCAAAGACCAATGTTGGAAAAATATTGCGAAAAGCACTGAGGGAAGAAGAACTGGCAAAAATGAAAAAGTAGCCGTTTTTATCAGCATGGAAGATTTAGCCGGGGCAGTTTTGCCGCGGCTTTTTTTGTTCTCAGAATCTGTGGAAAATGACCCGCATCTGTAATCCCGGTAAAACTGGTACGCAATTTTTACCTCGAAGGTATCATCAGGTAATATTAAAATGAGCAAGACCATTATAGTTTCTAACAGATTGCCGGTTAAAATTTCTGAGCATAAAAATAAACTGAATGTCAGTCCGAGTGAAGGTGGACTTGCAACAGGAATGGGTTCTATTTACAGAGAAGGTGAAATTATTTGGATGGGATGGCCGGGACAGGAGTTTCAGGATCCAGAAATGCAGCAGGCAGTCAGTAACGAATTAAAACCTTTAAACCTCGTTCCTGTTTTCTTAAATGACGAAGAAATAAAACGTTTTTATGAAGGATTTTCCAACGAAGTGCTGTGGCCCGTGTTCCATTATTTATCCACTTATGCGGTGTATGATCATGAAAACTGGTTGATGTATAAAAAAGTAAATGAGAAATTTAAAAACATCATCCTTCAGCACATTGAGCCTGGCGACATTCTATGGATACACGATTACCAGCTATTGCTGGTTGCCGGAATGGTTCGTGAATCTTTGCCGGATGTGTCGATTGCTTTCTTTCAGCATATCCCATTTCCTTCCAAGGAGCTGTTTCGCCTAATTCCCTGGCGGGAAGAAATTTTAAAAGGAATGCTCGGAGCCGATCTGATCGGTTTTCACACCTTTGATGATTCCAGGCACTTCATAAGTTCTTGCTCGCATCTCCTACCGATCTATAATTCTGCGAATATGATCCGAATTGGTGATCGGACAATCATTGTTGAGCCATTCCCGATGGGTATAGACAGTGAAAAATTTGCAAAACTTTCGCGTAGCGCCAAGGTAAAAAAGCACATCCTGCATCTCAGGGAAAACTTTCATGAGCAAAGGCTTATTCTTTCGATTGACAGACTGGATTACAGCAAAGGCATTATCCAAAGGCTTGGCGCTTTCTCCTCTTTTCTGGAAAAACACCCGGAGTACCTTGGAAAAATCACCTTCTATATGATCGTTGTTCCGTCACGTGACAATGTAGCCCAATACAAAGAATTGAAAAATGAAATCGACAGGCTGGTGGGAAATATAAATGCCAGATACCGCACTTTCGATTGGCATCCGATTGCCTATTTCTATCATGCTTATCCTATCGAGATTATTTCAGCGCTATATAACATAGCGGACATTTGCCTGGTGACGCCCATGCGTGACGGAATGAATCTGGTGTGCAAGGAATATGTGGCCAGCAGGATCGACAACACAGGCATACTCATTCTCAGCGAGTTGGCTGGCGCTTCAAAGGAGTTGGTGGATGCGATTATCGTGAACCCCAATAGCCATGAAAGCATTAGAAATGCGCTTCTTGAAGCCTTGAATATGCCAAAGGATGAGGAGAAACAAAGAATGACCGCCATGCGACAGGTTGTGTTCAAATTCACAATTCATCACTGGGTGAAAATATTCATGAACAGGCTGAATGATGTAAGGCAATTGCAACAATCCATGAAAGCAAAGCTTGTAAAGAATGTGATTAAACAGCAGATTGTAAAAGAATTTGTCTCTTCAAAAAACCGGCTTATTATCCTCGACTATGATGGCACGCTGGTTGGCTTCGAGAAGCAAATTGACAAAGCATCGCCAGATAAGGAACTCTATTCCCTTCTCGACAAGCTCAGCAGCGAGGAGAACACACGACTTGCTATCGTAAGCGGACGAAAGTATCAAACGCTTGAAAATTGGTTTGGCAAAAAGAAATATGACTTGGTAGCAGAGCACGGCGTGTGGCGAAAAATGCTTCCCGGAGCATGGATTCAGAGACCCGGATTGTCCAATCGCTGGAAAGGTGAGGTAAGTCAAATTATGGAATCATTCGCCGATCGAACACCGGGTGCTTTTGTTGAAGAAAAGAGTTATTCACTTGTGTGGCACTATCGCAAGGTGCAGGAAGGGCTTGGCGCTATGCGGGCAAATGAATTGATGGACAATTTACGTTTCCATTTAACATCCTATGGTTTACAGTTGTTGGATGGTGATAAAGTAATTGAGGTTAAGATCTCCGAGGTTAACAAAGGCCGGGCTACACTGGAAATTTTACATGGTGAAGATTATGACTACATTCTTGCTATCGGCGATGACCATACCGACGAAGATATATTCAAGGCGTTGCCAGAAAGCGCCATTACCATTAAAGTGGGCAGCAGTGTCTCTGCTGCCCGTTACTACGTCAATGGCTTTCATGAAGTCCGTAATTTACTCGAGACGATCTCCGAGCAGGCAATTACAGTGTAGGCTCAGGTAAAAATACCGGCCGATCGAGTTTCATGGAGATTCGGTAAGCAGCATTCATTAGTCCTACGTGACTGTAAGCCTGTGGGAAATTACCCCATTGATCGCCTGTTTGCTCATCTACGTCCTCGCTGAACAGGTTCAGGTGATTGGAATATGAAAGAATTTGCTCGAAAGTGTCGATTGCATCCTTGGTTCTTCCCACGCAGGCAAGCGCTTCTATATACCAAAATGCACAGATCAGAAAGGTAGTTTTAGGCTTGCCAAAGTCATCGGCATGTATGTACCGATAAAATAATCCCTGGGGCGTTTTGAGCTCCTGTTCCAAAGCAATTAAATGATCCTTCGCTCTCTGCGAATTTGGGTCAAGGTAGTTCATCATGATCAGCTGAAGTGTGCTGGCATCCAGGTTCGGATTTCCAACTGCGGTTGTATAGACCTTACGCACGGGATCATAGCAATCTTCAATGTGCTGCGCGGCGCGTTTCATCAGGTCTTCTGCGCGTGTTATCACTTTTTCGTCACCGATTGTTTGTCCTATCTTAAGCGCAGCCGCACTACCCGCCCACTGGAATAAATTCGTGTAACAATGGTAGTTGGCAAAATTTCGAAACTCCCATATACCCGCATCTTTTTCGTCGATTGAATTTTCAATTTTCTCCAAAAGGTAGGATACCCACTTACTTGAATCTGAACGTTCCTTGAAAACAAAACGGTGGTCGGTATATAAAGGGAGCAGCGAAATCAGTGCCTGCCCATAAACATCGTTCTGTATATGTTCAAAAGCCTGGTTTCCGATCCTGACCGGCTTGTTACCTTGGTAGCCCGATAAATGATCTAGTATTGTTTCAGTAAGATCTTTTTTTCCGGTTATCCCATAAAGCGGCTGGTAGCGACCTCGTTCTTCATACGATATGTTAGCAATGTATGTGGAGTAATGCTCCATTTCCTCAAATTGCCCAATGTGGTTCAAGGCCGTAAGAACATAGTAGCTGTCCCTGATCCAGCAATACCTATAGTCCCAATTACGCCCGCTGCCGGGTGACTCAGGAAGACTGGTCGTGCTGCCGGCAATGATGGCGCCAGTATCTTCATACTGATGAATTTTTAGTGCCAGCGCGGAGCGTATCACCTGTTGCTGAAAGAAAGGAGCAATCGTCGCATGTTTGATCCATGTACGCCAGTAGCCAACCGTTTCTCTCAAAAAATGCTCTACGGTGCTTTGCAAGGGTGCCTCCAATGCACTGCCGTAAGTCAGAACAAGATACTTTGTTTCGGTTAAAACAATATAGCCATCTTCAAAAAAATGACTTAAAGGAATATTGGTCGTCAGCCGGATTTTTTCATCTCCGCCAGAGAAATCAATGTGATTACTTCCTCTGCTACGTGCATATTGACTCTGTCCATAATTATACACCGGATTGCAGCAGACCTTTACACGAGGCGCCTCAGTGAGCGGCTCAACCTTGCGAATGAGCATCAAAGGTTTGTAATATCGGTCATATTGCCTGAAACGTGGCGCAAAGTCCGTCACTCTGTAAGATCCTGACACTCCGGTGATTTCTGTCCGTAGAACATTTGTATTCTCGATATAATATTGGTTTGAAGAAAATTCCCCTTCCGGAAGTATCGAAAACTGTCCTCCTTTTTCTTTGTCCAGCAAACTTCCAAAAGCAAATGGACTATCAAACGCCGGCCAGCATAACCACGAGATATTTGTGTCAGTTTGCACATGTGCCAGATAAGCACAGTTTCCTATAATTCCGCTTTGATATGTGTGTCTGCCCATAAACCGAGATTAAATGAATTAGATATGTTTTTTCAGGGCAAATTCCATACCATTGGATTTTCATCATTGAAATTATCCCTTGTTAAATTCTAAATCCCAATGAATCCAGCGTTTCTGCTTATAGAGAAAAGCAATTCGATTGAGCTGGAATAATACCAAAAGCTACATGAGTGCTTCAGCCTTTCACTTGAATTAAACCATCAAATTTAAAGCAGTTCCATAAGTCCGCGATGACAGTAACAGCGACTCTGCAGACAAATTTTCAGGCAATTACATCTTCAAAATTTTCAATTCAAATAACATAAAAAGCTAAACTGGCACAAGGTTTATGTATATTTATCAAAACAAGTGCTCCACCTTTGACTGATAATGTTATGAATCTACACCGTAAAACTTTGGTACTGTTACATGGACACGGCATGGATGATAAAATTTGGGACAACCTTGACGCATCATTAAACGAATATTTTACCATCATAAGACCAAACATTTCTCTGTTCACATTTTGTCAGACGGTTGAGGAGTATGCAGATGAATTACACCGATATCTGACAAGCGCTACGATTCAGAAATTTACGCTCATTGGGCATTCAATGGGCGGCTACATCGGGCTGGCTTTTGCCGAGAAATACCCTGAAATGCTGGAAGGATTTGGGCTGTTTCATTCTACGGCTTTTGCAGATAACGAGACTAAAAAACATCAGCGTAGTCAAACCATTGAAATGCTTCGTCAGTATGGAACAGAAATGTTCCTGAAAAATACTGCAGCCAATTTATTTGGTGATCGATATAAAGAACTTTATCCTGGTAAGATTAAGGCGCATATTGAACAATATAGTAATATTCCCGCCGAAGCACTGTCGGCAGGAATGACGGCAATGCGTAATCGTCCGGACCGAACTGCTGTGCTGGCAGCCATGCCTTACCCGGTTTTGTTGATTATTGGCATGATTGATAAGCTGATCCCCTTCGAAAGCTGCATAAGTTTATCGGAATTCCCCAAACAAAGCTATCCTTTCATACTGGCAGAAGCAGGTCATATGGGGATGGTAGAACGCCCCGATGCCACGTCACGAATGATTAGCTGGTATATGGGGAAAATATAATCCCAAAAAATACTTTGATTTTTAATCAATTATCCTTCGGCGTTCGTTGTATCTGGTTGAACGCTGAAATCTATCTACGACGCATATGAAAAAACATAATTCTACATCCCTCTTTCAGAACATTTGGGTTCTGTTTATTTTCACGTTGTTGGTGTTATCCGGTTGCGACAAAACGGAGGCTCCCCCTCAGCCAAACCAGTATTTCAAGGAAAGCACATCGATAAAAGAATTATCAAAGGATGATATTCTAAAAATCAACCCACTATTTACTGGCTACGTAAAAAATGGTGTGAAAGTGTATAAAGTAACTTACAAGACAAAAAACACAGACGGAACAGAGATAACCGCGTCGGGAGCTGTGATGTTGCCTGTCACAGACCAGCCAGTATCAATGATCAGTGTTCAGCACGGAACCATTACCACGGAAAGTGAAGCTCCGTCAAATTTTGCAGACGGCACCGAAGCGTCCTCTTTCGGCTCCTTATTTTCTTCGATGGGTTACATCATCGTTTATCCCGATTACATTGGATATGGAGCTTCAAAAGATCTTCCGCACCCTTACGAACATAGGGCCAGTTTGGGATCGTCAGCGCTTGATCTGCTACGGGCTACCAAAGAGTTTTTAAAAGTCCAGAGTGGCGTAAAGTGGGATGAAAAATTATTTATTGCAGGATATTCCGAAGGTGGGTATGCAAGCATGTGCCTGCAAAAGAAAATCGAAGATGAAGCGTCTTCTGAATTTAATGTGAGAGCATCAAGCTGTGGGGCAGGGGCGTATGATAAAACTGCATTTATGAAATATATTATCAATAGCCCTACCCTTGGTGTATCGTCCTACAACTCCTTGTATTTATGGGTTTTACTCACTTACGACCGCATTTACAAGCTAAACAAGCCTGCTACTTACTACTTCAAAGAGCCTTATGCAACTCAGATTGCTGCGAACGGTAATAAAGTTGCTATCAATGTAAGTTTTCATACAATACTTACAGATAGTTTCAAAAAGGCACTAAATGATGGTACGGATACCGGCTTTATCGCGGCGATCGGTGATAATGATGTCTACAATTGGAAGCCCAAAATCCCCACAAGGCTCTTCCACGGAGATGCCGACCCACTGGTTTTCTATTTCAATTCTGTGAATGCCGAAGCCGCGATGAAAAAGCAGGGAGCAGCCGATGTGCAGCTGATACCGATACCAGGAGGCACACACGCATCTTCGCTAACGACCTATCTCCTTGGAACATTAAGTTTCTTTCAGGATTCTAAATACAAGTAAACCGTTATCTTTGCAATCAATTTAGTCTATATGACAACTATGGTTGTAATTGAAAATTCTCAGAATCTGTTTCTTAAATCACGGTTTCTTGTGAACCGTAATGATGATGTTCGATGTTGTTCACAAACTGAATAACATCTGGCTGATTGCCTTTGCAGAAAAAGCAATCACATTTCCCGGTAAAGGCATCATACATTTTTACTTCTCATGTCATCACTTCTTGATTTTGTGGGCAATACCCCACTGGTAGAATTAAATAGAATCAACCCTAATCCCAACGTAAAGCTTTACGGAAAACTGGAGGGAAATAATCCCGGAGGAAGTGTTAAAGACCGGGCTGCTTATAGCATGATTAAAGGCGCTTTGGATCGCGGTGAGATTTCAGAGGGCACAAAACTGATCGAAGCTACCAGTGGTAACACAGGAATTGCCCTCGCAATGATAGCCCGCTTATTTGGCTTGGAAATAGAACTGATCATGCCTCAGAATGCGACCCGGGAGCGCGTCTTGGCAATGGAAGCGTTCGGAGCCAAAGTGATTCTGACTGAAACAATGGAGAGCGCCCGGGATTTTGCAGAAGAAAAGGTACGGGACAGCAGTTATTTTATGCTTAACCAGTTTGCTAATCCCGACAACTGGCTTGCTCACTATAATACCACAGGTCCCGAAATATTGCGTGATACAGCTCAAGGAATCACCCATTTTGTATCTTCTATGGGCACAACCGGGACAATCATGGGTGTGTCCCGATACTTGAAAGAGCAAAACCAAAACATTCAGATCGTAGGCTGCCAGCCAACAGACGGATCCAGTATTCCGGGCATCAGAAAATGGCCAGTCGAATATCTCCCTAAAATATTCGATCGCTCCCGTGTTGACAGAGTGATGGAGGTGACACAGGAAAATGCTGTATTGACAACCCGAAGGCTTGCGAAAGAAGAGGCTGTATTCGCTGGGATGAGCAGCGGTGGAGCTGCATGGGCTGCCATTGAACTCGCTAAAGAACTTAGCTCAGGCGTAATCGTCTTTATTGTATGCGACCGCGGCGACCGGTACCTATCCAGCGATTTATTTGGATGAGGCGGATAAGGGCTATGAGCAGGTAATACTCAAAATAATTGAGTAGGCTATCGGCTTCAAACCAGGCGAAATGCCGGTTCGCATTAGCCAATAGCCTACTGCCAAATCAAAATAATGCAGCTCCCAGATTCCTGAATGGCCAGGGAATAGCTGCCAGAATAATGATCAGGGCCATTCCGTAAAAAACCAGAACTGTTCGATGCTTGTCGCCACCTTCCAGTTTTTTCGAACGCGCTCTGCCCATCGTGATTAATACCACCGCAATGATCATCATGAAGCCATGTTCAATGGTGTAAAACCGAAACACCTTCTCTTTAATCAAATCGAAATTAACCTTAGGGCTCAAAAAGAATAAGATCAGACCGATTAAAAGCTGCGTATGCGTGGCAATAAGCGCGAACAAGTATACTTTACTATCGCCCTGCTCATCCTTTTGCCATTTAGCGTAGGCGGTAAATATAGCAGCGAGCAACAAAGCAAGCACAACGTAACGGAGACCCGAGTGTGCATGTAGAAGGATGTTCATTCGATAGGAAGTTATGGTGAATACGGGTAAGTAGCAAAGATAATGTTCAGGATAGCAGCACACAAATATAAAAAGGGTGTATTACGGGAGTTCTTTCAATATGGTAGTCCCAACCTCCAACGCGCAAAATGAGAGTTTGTTGATCTCAAATGTCATCAGGTGGTGAATATTTACGCTTTAAGGGGGATATTTGTACATAATCATTTATGACGTAAAAGAAAAAACGATGATCATCTTTAATATTACAGTAAACATTAGCTATGCAGCTGAAAAAGAATGGCTTATGTACATGAAACAGATTCACATTCCGGAGATACTTGCTACGGGGCTACCCACAGAACACAAATTGCTTCGCTTACTGACGGAAATTGAAAATGAAGGATCTACATATACTTCTCAATTCGCTTTCAGGACCATGGAGGATTTTTTAGCTTATCAAACTAACCATCAGGCTGAATTGCAGGAGAAACATCACGAACGATTTAATGGTCAGTATGTATCTTTTCGGACCCTTTTAGAAGAGGCATAAGCAACTTTTATATGCGACATCTAGTGTAAAATAATTAGCAAAAACCTTAAAAATAGCTTGACATTACGGTAAAGATTTTCTTTATTTAATATACCATTCGTCTTATCAACCTGATAAAGACGATCAGCGGTTCGGTATTTGCTTCATCATGAAGACCGAACCGCTATTTTGTCCAAAGGCATAAATTTTTGGGCGAATGGTTGGAAATAATGTTTTACCTTAAACATAAGTGCTTATGAGACTGCAGATGCAAGCGATTCATTTCGATGCTGATCCTAAATTATTGTTGTTCATTCAACAAAAACTTGATAAACTTGACACGTTTTACGATCGGATCACAAGTGGAGAAGTGTTCTTAAGATTAGATAAAAGCGAAAACGCTAAACTACATACCAAACTTTTAGAAGTGAAACTTTATGTTCCCGGTGGGACTATGTTTGTAAGCGAAAAGGGAACAACATTTGAAGAAGCGACAGATCTGGCTGTGGACACCTTGAAAATGCAGGTCAAAAAATTCAAAGACAAGCGTACCAATGCCAAAGCACCGAAATTACCCGAAGAAATAACGGAAGGCAATTTAGTCGCGGTCGTTACAGAGGAGATCGAAGAATAACTTCATATATACAGGGCCAAAGAGGCTGCCGGGTTACTGGCAGCCTCTTTGGCTTTTAAGAGCTGTTGATCAACCACCCTTGGTACAACTTGCAGTCCTGGCCTATTTATCCGATTTTTGATGAAAATTATCCCAATTCAAACAAGATGACTATTGTAGCAGAAATTGATGCCACTTTTGACCACCCTGTACGATTTTCGCAGGAGCAGGTAATAAAATTCGCTGAACTTACAGGCGACAACAATCCCTTACATTTGGATGCGGAATATGCTGCGACTACCAATTTCAAAAAACCAATTATTCACGGCATGCTCGGTGCCACGGTCTTTACCAAAGTACTTGGAACACAATTCCCCGGATTTGGCTCTATCTATTTAAAACAGACACTTGAATTTCTACGACCTATGTTTGTTGAAACAGACTACAAAGCTGTATTTACGATTAAATCGATCCAGCCTGAAAAGCATATTGCCGAGATTTCCACGGAAATTATTGACGTTAATACGAAGAAGGTAGTAACAAGAGGGATCGCGACGATGATCAACCAGGAGAAGTTTTAAAAATGCAAAAAGCCCGGCTCATTGCCGGGCTCCGCAAAATATTTCTGTGTGCTTTAATTATTCAGCAGCGTTCTTTTTGTCCTGTACTTCGGAACGAATTTCCTGAGCCAGAGTTTTAAGATCCTGCATTCCTTTACGTACGCGAGTTCCAGCAGCTTGGTTAGCCTTGTTATAGAACTTATCAAAATCTCCTTCAAGAGAGAGAATCAAATCTTTTACTTCATCAAATCTTGCCATTTTTTTATTTGAGTTTTAGTTTAAAAATGCCTCAAACGCGCTAAAAACGCACGTTATGGGCGAAATTTAGCAATTAAAAGTATTAACGCAACCCAAAAAACAAAAAAAAACACTCCTATAATGCAATTTAATTTCGCAAAAACACATAAAGTACTCAATATCAATTATTTATGTGCACCCTATTATTATCAAAAATAAACTAAAAAAGGAGGGTATTTTTAAAAAACACCCTCCCTGTGCAATAAACCCGCATTAGACTATGCAATGATCTCTTTAATCTCCTCTATTTGGTAGACTCTGTCTTTTAATTTTTCCGCCAGGACCGTAAAGGCATTCAAAGTGTATTCCACATCCTCAAGTGTGTGCGAGGCTGTGGGGATCAATCGTAACATGATCTGTCCCTTAGGTACAACCGGGTATACCACGATAGAGCAGAACACCCCCATATTTTCACGTAAATCACGAATCATTCTCGTAACCTCAGGAATCCCCCCCTCACTGTGCAAATAAACGGGTGTCACAGGCGATTCAGTCTCGCCAATATTGAAACCACGGCCTCTCAGTCCACTTTGCAAGGCATGCACATTTTCCCAAAGCTTGGTACGCAATTCGGGCATCTCCTTGATCAGCTGAAGCCTGCGGCGGCAACCTTCAACATATGGCATCGGCAATGCCTTAGCATATGTTTGTGAGCGCATGTTGTACTTCAAATACATAATGATCTGTGGATCATCAGAAGCGATAAAAGCCCCGATCGCCGCCATTGATTTTGCAAAAGTCGAGAAGTACAAATCAATCTCATTTTGCACGCCACAAAGCTCTCCGGCCCCTGCACCTGTTTCACCCATAGTCCCAAAGCCATGTGCGTCATCTACCAATAAGCGGAACTCATATTTTTTCTTCAATTCTACGATTTCTTTCAGCGCACCTACCTTGCCCGACATTCCAAAAACACCCTCAGTAATCACCAAAACACCGCCTCCTTTTTCATTGGCAAGTTTTGTAGCGCGAACCAGGTTTTTTTCAAGACTGGCTATATCATTATGGTTGTATTTGTAATATGAACCAAGTTTAGCTTTGTGCAATCTTATTCCGTCGATCAAGCAAGCATGAGACTCTGCGTCATATACAATTACGTCGCGGTGGTCACAGATACACTCGATTGCTGACATAATACCCTGATATCCGTAATTGAGTAGAAAAGCATCTTTTTCCCCACAAATTCCGCCAGGTTCCTTCTCAAATGCCTCATGATGAACCGAGTTACCGGACATCATCCGTGCACCCATCGGATATGCCAGTCCCCATTTGGCCGCCGCTTCCGCATCGACCTTCCTTACTTCGGGGTGGTTAGCTAGCCCCAGGTAATTATTAAGACTCCAATTCAAAACTTCCCGCCCCATGAATCGCATGCGGGGGCCAAGTTCTCCCTCCAGCATGGGAAACGAAAAGTAATGATGACTATTTAATTCTTTCCCCGGATTTCCGATCGGACCTAAGTTGTTATGCAGTTTCTCAAAAATATCCACGCGCTCCTGTTTTTATGTGGGTAACCAGTAATGATAATGTTAAATAAATGCAAAAATAAAAAAAATAACCTTACATTAATAGAAACCTAAGGCCCGCACTAGCGTAAGTTCGTAATATAATAAAAATACTACTTTTACAATTTAAGGTAACTTTTGAATTTGACTTCCTTTTCGAAATTAATATATGCCGGAAATAAAGAAGATTTTAGTGGCAAATCGCGGAGAAATCGCTTTGCGAATCATGCGGACGGCCAGAGAAATGGGCATTAGCACCGTCGCTGTTTTTAGTGAAGCAGATCGTAAGTCTCCACATGTGAGGTATGCAGATGAAGCCATTTGTATAGGGCCAGCCCCATCGTCTGAATCATACTTATTGATGGACAAAATCATTTCCGTTTCTATTGGTTTAAAAGTCGATGCGATACATCCAGGCTACGGGTTTCTTTCCGAAAATGCGTTATTCGCACAAAAAGTGAATGATGCGGGTCTCATTTTTATCGGCCCTTCTCCTCATTCGATAGAGATCATGGGAAGTAAACTTGCGGCCAAGCAGGCCGCCGGTGCATATAATATTCCTATGGTCCCCGGAACTTCCACAGCCATCACCGACCGGATTGAAGCAAAACAAATTGCTAAGGTAATTGGGTATCCGATACTGATTAAGGCCAGCGCCGGAGGTGGTGGAAAGGGCATGAGGGTCGTAGAAAATGAGGTGGAGTTTGACGAGCAGATGGATCGCGCAGTAAGCGAAGCCGTGTCATCATTTGGCGACGGATCAGTCTTCATTGAAAAATACATTACGTCCCCAAAACACATTGAAATCCAAATACTTGGTGACCAGCACGGGAATATTCTCCACCTGTTTGAAAGGGAATGCTCGATCCAACGCAGACATCAAAAGGTCATTGAAGAAGCGCCTTCGGTTTCTATCACCCCGGAAACTCGCAGTCAAATGGGGCGTTGCGCGATAGATGTCGCCCGGTCTTGTGATTACTACGGAGCGGGAACGGTGGAATTTATTCTCGACGAAAACCAAAATTTCTATTTCCTGGAAATGAACACAAGGTTGCAGGTGGAACACCCTGTGACAGAGCAAATAACAGGCGTCGATCTGGTGCGACAAATGATTTACGTTGCAGAGGGAAAGGTATTGAAAATTAAACAGGAAGAATTATCGATAAAGGGGCATGCTATTGAAGTAAGGGTTTATGCTGAAGATCCCGCCAATCAATTTTTACCAGATGTCGGTACGCTCACAACTTATATAAGACCACAGGGAAATGGAGTAAGAGTGGATGATGGTTTTGAACAAGGCATGGATATTCCTATTCACTACGATCCAATGATCGGGAAATTAATTACTTACGGATATAATCGCAGCGAAGCCATACGCAAAATGGTCCGTGCCATAGATGAATTTAAGATCACTGGTGTAAAAACAACACTATCCTTTTGCCGTTTCGTGATGCTTCACGAAGCATTTATTTCAGGGGATTTTGATACAAATTTCGTGAACTTCCATTTTTTACCAGCCTTACTCTCTCAAGCTGAAAACGACCCTGATTCTTTTCGGCTTTCTGCGTTGCTCACAGCTCATTTATTGTCAAAAACAAGCCAAAACATTCCCGTTTCAGCTGCCGCTTCATCTAAAATCACGTCCAAATGGATTGCGCGTCGCTGATTTCGCGATAAATAAAATCGATATTCTGGCATTCCTTCTAAAAATTACTTACTTTTGCGGTCTTAATTTTTTGAAAATTCGGAATAATATGTGATTTTGTTAAAATTAGGCTCAAAACAAAGTATTCATTCGCATAATTTTCCTTATACAAATAGGTTACGTTACCATCATTTTGATAAATAGACCCACCCTAAATTTCAAATTTTGATAACACCTGTCTCACGACTATCGACTTTCACTGAATAACCAGCTATGAAGCTATCCGAATTTAAGTTTGATCTCCCTCAAAGTCTAATTGCACTACATCCATCCGACCGCGGCGAATCCCGCTTAATGGTCATCAATCGTAAAACTGGAGAAATTGAACATAAAATGTTTGCCGACCTCATCAATTATTTTGACGACGGTGATGTAATGGCAATTAATGACACAAAGGTTTTTCCCGCTCGTTTATACGGTCAGAAAGAGAAAACCGGGGCCAAAATCGAAGTGTTTCTTTTGAGGGAACTCAATCGGGAAATGCGTTTGTGGGATGTACTGTCGATCCCCGCACGTAAAATTCGTGTCGGCAACAAATTGTACTTCGGAGACAGTGATCTTGTAGCAGAAGTAATCGACAATACAACATCAAGGGGCAGAACAATTCGTTTCCTCTATGATGGTGACAACGACGCCTTCATGAAATTGGTCGATGAGCTTGGAGAAACGCCACTTCCTCCCGAAATCATTTCACGCCGTAAGGTGGAAAGCTCAGATCGTGAGCGTTTCCAAACCATTTTCGCTGAACATATTGGAGCCGTTGCCGCACCAACGGCAGGCCTTCATTTCACGAAAGCAATGATGAAACGTTTGGAAATAAAAGGTGTGAATTTTGCTCCTGTAACACTTCACGTTGGCTTGGGAACATTCCGTACAGTCGATGTTGAGGACTTAACCAAACACAAAACCGATTCGGAAAACTATCGAATCACGCAAACAAGTGCAGATATTGTGAATGCTTCGATTGATTCGAAAAAACGTGTTTGCGCTGTTGGTACTACGTCTCTCAAGGCAATTGAATCTTCCGTCTCTGCAAGTGGTCACCTGAAGGCAGTTGAAGGTTGGACTGATAAATTTGTTTTCCCTCCCTACGAGTTTAAGATAGCTAATGCGATGCTGTCAAATTTCCAGCTTCCTGAGTCCATTTTATTGATGTCAGCTTGTGCTTTTGGCGGTTTTGAACTTGTTATGAAAGCTTATGAAATTGCTATAAAGGAAAAGTATAAGTTCTTTACCTATGGTGATGCGATGTTGATTATCTGATAGTCAATTTAAAGATATATTTTTGTCACTTAGCGGGGGATGCTTTTTAAAGTAGCCCTGACTAAGTGACATTTTTTTTACTCCCAATGCCATTTTAATGCAAGAATATGCAATTATCGTAGCCGGCGGTACAGGTAGCCGTATGAAAAGTGACATTCCAAAGCAGTTTATTGATGTCAACGGACTGCCGATTCTGATGCACACGATCAGGGCTTTCAGACGCTACTCTGGTAAATTATCTATCATTCTTGTCCTCCCACAAAACCAGTTCGAGTTTTGGAATAATCTTTGTACCCGATATGCTTTCAACGAAAATTACCAGCTCATTGCTGGTGGTGAAACACGATTCCATTCTGTCAAAAACGGCTTGAAAGTAATTAATCACGGTCCTTCGCTTGTTGCAGTGCATGATGGCGTGCGACCTGTTATAAGTGATGAAATAATTGCAGCGAGTTTCAAAACAGCGGCTGAATACGGAACTGCAGTCACCGCAGTAGCGCTAAAAGATTCCATACGATCTGTGAATACCAATGGGGGCAACGCCGCTTTGGACCGATCGTCCTTTCGATTGATCCAAACACCACAAACCTTCAAACTTGATTGGATGATCAAAGCATTTGACCAACCTTATCAAGACCACTTTACAGACTGTGCAAGTGTACTCGAAGCAGCGGGTTATCCAATTCATCTTATTGAAGGATCTTACACAAATATTAAGATCACTTCACCAGAAGATTTGATTTGGGCTGAAGCCTATTTATGACAAAATT
>Ga0209512_1000768_pt1 | contig 47176 bp, 36 predicted proteins | sample frozenSSSSmetaG_FD_184142 | JGI IMG/M metagenome (GOLD analysis project Ga0209512, IMG submission 184142) | Glacier valley bacterial and archeal communities from Borup Fiord, Nunavut, Canada, to study Microbial Dark Matter (Phase II) -... | ecosystem: Environmental > Aquatic > Freshwater > Ice >...
ATGCCTGCCGTGGTGCGCACATTGCCACAGGGCGCAGCTGCATTGCTGGTGGAATTCCAGGAAAACAGCGAAGATTTACTTGGACAGAAAGTGAGACAGTTTATGCATTACTTACCAGGATTTTCTCTATTGCATGAACCGGTATTTACTGTTGACTATGAAGAGCAGGCCTTTTTATGGAAGGTACGTAAAGGATTATTTCCTGCCGTAGGAGCTGTCCGGGTGAGTGGCACCACAGTGATCCTGGAAGATGTTGCTTTTCCGGTTGAAAAGTTAGGCGACGCCATTATCGACCTCCAGAAATTATTTGAGGAGTTTGACTATTCTACTGCCATCATTTTCGGCCATGCGAAAGATGGCAATATTCATTTTGTTATTACGCAATCATTAAACACGGCTCAGGAAGTAGACCGGTACGACAGGTTCTTAAGGGCGGTTGTAGATCTGGTGGTGCATAAATATGATGGCACATTGAAAGCGGAGCATGGCACAGGCCGAAATATTGCGCCGTTCGTTGAAACAGAATGGGGCGGCGATGCTTACCGCATTATGAAAAGGCTGAAGCAATGTATCGACCCGGATAATTTACTGAATCCCGGCGTGATCATCAATGATGACAAGAATGGCCACATCAAAAATCTTAAAGAATTACCTGCCGTTGAAGAAGAAGTAGATAAGTGCATAGAATGCGGATATTGCGAACACAAGTGCCCGAGCCGCGACATTACCCTTACACCCCGCCGGAGGATCGTTGTGCGCCGGACATTAAAAAAATTAAAAGAAGCGGGCGATATCAGCAATCATAATTTATTGCTCGGCCAGTATCAGTATGATGGGTTGGACACCTGCGCGGTAGATGGACTGTGCGCCACCGCCTGCCCGGTAGATATAAATACCGGAGACCTGGTTAAAAGGTTAAGAAGAGAAAATCATTCGGGCTTTCAGAATAAAATAGGATTACTGGTGGCCCGTAATTTTAAAACCACAGAAGCGCTTGCCAGGGCCGGATTGTTGATTGGCAGCGGCGTTAATACCGTCTTTGGTAAAAGGGCAATGACCAACATTACCAACCTTATTAGAAAAATAGTTACAACATTTCCATTATGGTCTCCGCAATTGTCCGCCCCGCCATCGTTGCCAGTAATTAATAAAAATAAGGTAGTGGTTAGTGAGGAAACGCACGTGGTGTATTTTCCCGCCTGTATTTCAAGACTTATGGGTAAGGGTGCGGATGGGAAAAAGAATATAATGGAAACCTTTATCAGTGTATCGCGGAAAGCGGGTGTTGAAGTTATTATTCCGCAAAATATTAAGGGAAGTTGTTGCGGCCAGATCTTTTCTTCCAAAGGATTTCATAGCGCTTATACTTATACCGCTAATGATATTGTAGAAAGATTATGGAGCGCTTCGTTTGAAGGGAAATTAGTGGTGGTAAGTGATGTGAGCTCATGTGCCTACACCTTGCATAACATCCGACCGGTGTTAACGGATGAGAACAAGCTCCGGTTTGACGGGCTTAAAATGATAGATAGTGTCTCTTACCTTCATGATATTGTGCTGACAAGAAAAATGACCATCAGCAAAAAAGGAAATGTTGTGCTGCATCCGGTCTGCTCACTTCAGAAAATGGGCACCCAGCAAAAATTTATCATCATCGCTAAAGCTTTTGCCGCTAGTGTTACCGTGCCTTTGCATGCAGGCTGTTGTGGCATGGCAGGGGACAGAGGTTTTCTGTTTCCTGAACTTACCCGGTCCGCCACACACGATGAATCACAGGAAGTGAGGCAATCCTCGTATGAAGGGTATTATTCTTCTACCAAAACCTGCGAAATAGCTATGAGCGAAGCGGTAGGGGCCAATTATGAATCAATTTTATACCTGGCCGATGAAACGATGATTTAAAATCAACCCTGGCACAAGATTTTAGCCAGTTTTGTATGGCTCTTACAACCTATAATCAAAAGCGCTCTTTTGACCAGACAACTGAGCCCACCGGAGGAAAAGCAAAGGCCGGTGAACTGAGGTTTGTTATCCAGAAACATGATGCCTCCAGGCTGCATTACGACTTTCGCCTGGAAATGAATGGCGTGCTGAAAAGCTGGGCCGTACCCAAGGGGCCCTCAACGGATCCCGGGACCAGACGGCTGGCGATGATGGTCGAAGACCACCCATACGATTACCGCGATTTTGAGGGTATTATCCCTGAGGGAAACTATGGGGCCGGAACGGTCATCGTATGGGATGAAGGTACCTACACGCCGATTGAGGACCTTCCGGATAAAAAATCCCAGGAAAAATATTTATTGGACCATTTAAAAAAAGGTTCCCTCAAATTCGTTTTACACGGCAAAAAACTAAAAGGTGAATTCGCCCTGGTACGAACCAACGGTATGGGTGAGAATTCCTGGCTGCTCATCAAGCACAGGGATAAATATGCTTCGGATAAAGATATTACCGAAAAGGATAAGTCTGTCCAATCCGGTAAAACATTAGATACCATCGCCACTACCAGCAAAAAAACATGGGTCAGAAAAACAATAGCTCCTGGAACTACTGTAAAAGATGAATCCGCTATGGCAAAGAAAAAGTCCGGACCAAAAAAGACTGTTAAATCAAAAATTCAAAAAAAAACTGCACCGGTTAAAAAAAAACAAAACGATGATCTGGCAGGCGCCCCCAAAGAACCGTTCCCAAAAACATTTTCTCCGATGCTCGCAACATTGGTAGATAAACCTTTCGATCACCAGGGATGGATCTACGAAATTAAATGGGATGGATACCGTGCTATTTCATTGTGCGGCAAATCGGAAGTAAATATTATTTCGCGCAATAATAAATCATTTAATGAAAAATTTTATCCTGTATATGAAGCTGTTAAAAAATGGGGCATTCATGGAATAGTGGATGGTGAAATAGTAGTATTAAACGACAAAGGCATCTCTCATTTCGGTTCTTTGCAAAACTGGAGGAGTGAGGCAGATGGCGAACTGGTGTATTATGTTTTCGATCTGCTTTGGCTCAACGGGCATGACCTAACAGAATTTCAGCTTACCCGCAGACGGGAGTTGTTAAAACAAAATCTTCCACCTCAAGGCACCATACGGTTTAGTGAAAACTTCACCACTTCTGCAACAGAATTTCTGGAAGCAGCGGAAAGTATGGGCCTGGAAGGCATCATTGCTAAAAAAGAGGACAGTACCTACCATTCCGGCGACCGCTCCCGCGACTGGCTCAAAATCAAAGTTAATAAAAGACACGAAGTGGTGATTGGAGGATTTACAAAAAATGCAGGATCTTCAAAAACATTCAGTGCACTATTGGTAGGTTTATATGAAAACGGAAAGCTCGAATATACCGGTAAGATAGGAACTGGGTTTTCGGCCGTGTTGCAAAAGGAAATGATGTCTAAGTTTAAACCGTTAATTACGGATAAGATTCCTTTCGCTTCACAACCCGATGTTAATAAACCATCCAGATTTCGTCCCGATCCGCCCCATGCAACAGTTACCTGGCTTAATCCTGAGTTAGTGTGCGAAGTTAGTTATGCCGAAATTACAAACGACGGTGTAATGCGCCATCCATCATTTGAAGGAATTCGTGAAGACAAAAAAGCAAAAGATGTTATGAGAGAAAAAGCAGTTAAAACCGATGAAGCGGTTAAGGGGATCAAGAAATCCGCCGCTAAAAAAGCCGCGCCCGGTAAAGTTTCTGCTCCTGACAAATTATTGGAACCTGTTAAAAATAATGGACGCAAAACATTGCTGAACCCTACGGAAGAAACACAGGTAAAAAAAATAAATGACCATGATTTAAAATTCAGTAACCTCAGCAAGATATACTGGCCAAAGGAAAAATACACTAAGCGCGACCTGCTGAATTATTATTACCAGGTAGCGCCCTATATTATACCTTATTTAAAAGACAGGCCCCAGTCGCTGAACCGGTTTCCCAATGGCATCAGCGGTCCCAGCTTTTACCAGAAAGATGTAACGGGGAAGGCCCCGGACTGGATAGGATTATTCCCTTATACGACCAGCGAAAATGAATCCAGGAACTACATGACCTGCAATAAAGATGCTGATCTTTTATACATGGTTAACCTGGGTTGTATAGAAATGCATCCCTGGAATAGTACCATTCATACTCCTGACAACCCGGACTGGTGCCTGATCGATCTGGATCCAAGCGAAAAGAATACTTTCGAACAGGTGATCCAGGTATCGCAAATGACAAAAAAAATACTGGATGAAATAGGAGTAAAGGGCTATTGTAAAACTTCGGGTTCCACTGGTATGCATATCTACATTCCACTGGTTCCGAAATTCACCTATGATGAATGCCAGTTATTTGGAAGATGGATAGCCACTCAGGTGCAGGAACGGCTTCCGGACATTACAAGTATCGAGCGGATTGTTAAAAAAAGACATGGAAAGTTATATGTTGATTTTCTGCAGAACCGTCCGGGAGCCACACTGGCTGCGCCTTATTCTGCCAGACCTAAACCAGGTGCCACTGTATCCATGCCACTGCACTGGGAAGAAGTGAAAAAAGGCCTGAAGCTGAAAGATTTCACCATTAAAAATGCCATGGAACGTATTAAAAAGGAAGGAGATATTTTCAAAGCTGTGTTATCAGAAGGCATTGACCTTGCGGAAGTATTGAACAAAATATCCTGATCCTGCTGGCACGTATTTTTTATTATTACAGCATGATACTTCAATTGGATCCAACAATACTTGTTAATACTCCTCTTGGTGTGGGCCACGCTACATTTGTGATAGATTATGGAATACATCAAAATACCTGCCGGGTAGTGGCGCTTCAGGATAATAGAGTGGTAAAACACTTCGACTGCAATGATATTATCCTGTCAACGAATTATACTTATGGAGTAAATATTAGAAGAAATAATTTCAGAGAAACAAAGTCGGCAAATGGCAGTGTGAATCAGTCATAATGGTATTCTATTTTACCCAGAAGCTGTTTTTTTTTATTAAATACCGTTTCCGTGGTTTTTAAGCCATTATTGTATTCATAATACCACTTCTGATAATCACTGCTTCCTTCAGGAATAACCATAAGTGTTTTATACAACCCATCCTGGTTATATTCAAATATGTAATCAGGTAAAAGCCTTTTAGCCTTTATATTATAGCTGACAACGTCAGTAAGCCTGTAAGTATCATCATAGTAATAATAATAGGAAGGTAATGAAGCGCCTTTCCGGATGCTGTTTTCCTCCGTTACATATCCCTTATCATCCCGGACAAAATGTATATAAGTAGTATCTGTTTCGTTCTTTATGCGAAACATGCTTTCCGGCTGTCCATTTTTAAAGTTCCAGACATGTTCTTCTTTTTCCTGGTAAGAGCCGGCGGAAACGGAAATATTCACCATGTTGGATAGTTCCCCCTTTCCATTGTAGGTATATGCTGTGCTGCTGGACGATCCGTCGGTACTGTCCAGGGTTTTTGTCAATAATCCTCCCGGTGTGAAGTTGCTTATTAATTGCGATGATCCGGATATTGCCGACTTAAGATTTGTAGTTATTCTTGTAAAGTTTTGATCCACCTCCTGGCTTCCCTGGAAATTTTCCGTAGGCTGCCCGTCACTTTCGTAGCTGTTGAGCTTTACGGCTTTTATCTTCTGCTCCCGGTATTTCTGAATCTGGATCCCGGCCTGCCGGGGCACCACAAGGTCTTTGTAATAGTATTGCGCATTTGTACCGGAAAGGAGCAGTAAACAGGTAATTCCTGATAAGATGGATTTCATATTGACACGGAGATTAATTATTAGCTTATGTGCGAATATCCTTTCTTTTTCACATAACTAATGGCTGAATGCTTAATTTTATTCGAAATTTATGACCGAAAAAGATACATCCCTGTCCGTTGAATTTATCCGCCTGAGAGATATCATGGATGAACTTAGGGAAAAATGCCCATGGGACCGTAAACAAACCATTGGGAGCCTTCGGCAGCAAACGATAGAGGAGCTTTATGAACTTACTGACGCGATCACCGAAAGCAACTGGGTGGGTATCAGGGAAGAACTGGGCGATCTGCTCCTGCATATACTTTTTTATGCCAGGATCGCTTCCGAGCAGGGGCAGTTCGAACTTGAACAGGTACTTACCGGCATCAGTGAAAAACTGGTCCGGCGCCATCCGCACATTTATGGCGATGTCAAGGTAAATAATGAAGAAGACGTGAAGCGAAACTGGGAAAAGCTTAAATTAAAAGAAGGAAAAACTTCTGTGCTCAGTGGAGTGCCGAAAGCCCTGCCGGCTGTAGTTAAAGCAGCCCGTCTGCAGGAAAAAGTAAAACAGGTAGGCTTTGAGTGGGATAACAGGGAGCAGGTATGGGATAAAGTAGAAGAAGAACTACTTGAGCTGAAAGAAGCCGTGGCTTCAGCGGATAAGGATAAAATAGCCGATGAATTCGGGGATGTATTATTTTCACTTATCAATTATGCCCGGTTTTTGAATATCGATCCTGAAAATTCACTTGAAAGGACTAATAAAAAATTCATTTCCCGCTTCACTGGAATGGAGGAAGTTGCTATCCGGCAAGGCAAGTCACTGTCGGATATGACCCTCCAGGAAATGGATGCGATCTGGAACTCTATTAAAAAACAAAATTCCGGCAATTGAAAGATCTTTTGGCAAGACTTGGTGGCAGGAGATTATTCATATTTGGTCTTGCCATTTTTATGTTCCTGCTGGCAAAGGTGGTCAACGCTTATATAGTAGGCAGTACATCTTCTCCTTTTTATGCCAAGCTTATCCAGCAGGATGTTTTATCCAAGGAAAAAAAATTCAAGAAGCTTACCGAAGATGCTTCACTGTTGCTAACGCTTGTGAATCGTACTTATGATGAACCGACGCTTCTGGAATTATCTGACAAGGAAAAAGGGTTTTTCTTTTTTATTTACGATAAGGATTTGGGTTCCGAACATAAGCTGCTGTTCTGGAATACGCAGCAGGCGCTTCCCCCAATAAACATCATGAACGAAAGTGATGCCAGCAGGATGGTGCGCCTTAGCAATGGCCTGTATGTGCACACGAGCAAATCGATAACCCTGTCCGGCGGTAAAAAGATATCGGTGGAAGGCCTGCTGCCGGTGATGTATAAATATTTTGTGGAAATTGAAAATCTAAAAAGAGAATTCGCTTCTTATCCTGAAGCGGTACGGCGGGTGGATATAACCTTTACACCCACGGAATATCCGATCACCAGTTCGTTCGGTAACATTTTATTTTATCTCGAAAAAACAACGATCCATCAGCAGCAAACCAGCTGGCCCGCAATAATAATCGCCCTGCTGGGCGTTTTCCTGTTATTCATTTATTTCCACCAGTCTGCCCAGTACATTCACCAGCGTTATGGTTTATTTGCCGGGATCGCATTCCTGGCAGGGATCGTACTGATCATGCGGCTGATCAGTTATTACCGGCCCAATATTCTTGAGCTCCGCCAGTTTGAATTATTCGATCCATCCATATATAGTTCGAGTTTCGTTCTCAGCTCTCTGGGTGACCTGATGATCAATGGAATGCTATTCTGCTGGCTGATGCTGTTCATCAGCAGACGATGGAAGCCGGAGGAGGTGAAGGCATCAAAACATAAATGGGTGAACATTACGGTCATCATACTAATGCTGATGGTGCTGTTGACGATGACTTTCATCTTCGCGGATATATTACAGAGCCTTGTGGCAGATGCGCAGATATCTTTCAATGTGACCAACTTTTTCAGCCTTACCCAATACAGTTTCATCGGCTTCTTTATTTTGGGTACTCTGGCGCTCAGCTATTTCTTCTTTTCCCAGATATTTTTGAATATCATCAACAGGATCAACCAGTGGTCGTCTTACCTGGTGGTGCTGGTCACGCTTTTTGTTGGATTGGTGATACTTACTTTTACGCACAATACTTCTGTTGTAGAACTCAACCTGTATGTGCTGATCTGGCTGATCTGTTATATTTTAATGATGCAGCTGAAAATATTTTCAGGCATTAATTCCAGGTTAAATATTTCTGAAGTATTATACTGGTTATTTGTATTCGCTTTTTCCATAGCAGGCGTGATCATTTTTGAAAACAAGAAGATTGAGTTTGAACAGAGAAAGCAATTTGCCGAGAAATTGTCTTTGCGCGCCGATCCGTCGAGTGAACGGTTGCTGAGTATCGCGCTGACTTATTTCGACAATGATTTTCTGCAGCGGAATTTTGACAGGTTCAAGAACCAGCAGGCTAATGCAGAACTGAAAGATAGCATCATTAAAAAGAATTTCAGCGCCTACCTGGATAAATATGATACCCGTATATATACGTATGACGCATCAGAAAAACCTTTATTTAACGGCGGACAGCAAACCTCTTATGACACGCTCAATACTATTTTTAAGATCCAGGGAAAAGAAACCAGCATTGCAGACCTGCGTTATTTTGAGAAATCTTTCGACAAGTTTGCCTACATCTATAAAAAAGAAGTAGTAGATACCTTTGGGGTGAACATTGGATATTTCTTTGTGCTGTCCGAACCCAAAAGGTATAAAAGTGATGCATTGATTCCGGAATTGTTCCGGCAGACGAAAGAGCTTGTTCCCGAATACGCGCCCGGGTATTACTATGGTGTGTACAGTAATCTTGGCCTGGTGGCTTATTATAATGATTATCCCTTCCCTACCCGGCTCACTGAGCAGCAGCTCCCCAAATTTGAATTTGAAAGCAGGAAGAACAAGGACTATGAGGAACTATGGTACAGACACACGGGAGATAAAGTTGTGGTCATTGCTAAAAAAGACAATTCATTTATAGAGGGTATTACCTTGTTTGCTTATTTATTCAGCACCTTTATTTTACTGCTATTTATTTACCGGGCAACAGCATTAATGGTGCGCTCAAGGATGCGTTTAAGCGCTATTTCACAGTATTTCCAGTTTAGCATCCGGTCTCAGATCCACAGTACCATCATCATGGTTAGTTTGTTGTCGTTCCTGGTAATAGGGGTGGCTACAATATTATTTTTTATCAACCGCTATGACCGCAACAACCAGGACAAACTCAGCAGGGCCATTCAGATAATGGTAAATGAAGTGCAGAACAAACTGGCCGATCATAATAGTTTCAACGATGAAACAGTTTTATTTGAAACCGGTGCGAGCCAGGAGGTGGAGCAGCTGATGCAGGACATTTCAGAGATCCATGGCACGGATGTAAACCTGTACGACACGGCTGGAAACCTGCGGGTGTCTTCGAACCCCCTTATTTACAATAAAGGCGTGCTGAGTGAAAAAATGAATCCGCTGGCCTTTTATAATCTCAACCATCTTAAGGCAGTGCAATTTGTCGCAGACGAGCAAATTGGCAGGGTTAATTATATCAGCGTGTACTGTCCGGTACGTGATGAGCAGGGAAATGCTTATGCTTATCTTAATATTCCTTCTTACAGTACCCAGGGAGAGCTCAAACAGGAGATTTCCAACTTCCTGGTTACTATAATTAATCTCAATGCATTTATATTCCTGGTGGCTGGTGCCATAGCGTTTGTAATCACTAACCGCATTACGCATTCATTTACGCTGATAGGCCAGAAAATGCGTGACATCAATCTCCAGAAGATCAACCAGGAAATTGAATGGCACCGTAGTGATGAAATAGGAGAGCTGGTGAAAGAATATAATAAGATGGTGCACAAGCTGGATGAAAGTGCTGAAGCGCTGGCAAAAAGCGAAAGGGAAGGCGCATGGCGGCAAATGGCCCGACAGGTGGCGCATGAAATTAAAAATCCGCTGACGCCGATGAAGCTTAGTATACAATATTTACAGAAAGCCATTGATAATAATAAGGTCAATGTAAAAGAGATGACGGCCAACGTTGCCCGCACGCTTATTGAACAAATAGATCACCTGTCAAAGATAGCGTCCGACTTTTCGCAATTCGCCAATATAGGCAACCCCAGAAACGAGGTGTTCGATCTGCACGATATGCTGTATTCACTGGCATCGCTGTATGATACCATGGAGAATGTTAAATTTACCTGGCATCCGATTGCAGAAAGGGCAATGTTATTTGCTGATAAAACACAATTGAACAGGCTGTTTACCAACCTTATGCAAAATGCCATCGAGGCGCCGGAAAATCAGCAGCAGCGCACTATTGAGGTGAATGAAATAATTGAAGGCGATAATATTGTTATCAGCATCCGTGACAATGGAGGTGGGATTTCAAAGCAGACAAGGGATAAAATATTCATGCCGAACTTTACTACTAAATCATCTGGAACCGGGCTTGGTCTTGCGATGAGTAAAGGCATTGCGGAACAGGCGCAGGGCTCGATCTGGATGGATACCGTGGAAGGCGAGGGTACTACATTCTATGTGAAGTTGCCCAGTATCAGGGATAACAATTAATTATTTTGCCGCCAGGTATTTTTCAAATTCCTGTAAAGAAAAACTGCTGAGATTATTTTCTTTTTTCAATCCTCCTTTCTGTGCCGCAAGTACGCCAAAACGGCAATTACCATATTCTTTGGTATCATGTGCATCAGGATTAATAGAGAGCAATACATTTTTCTGCAATGCATAATCCATCCATTCCCAGTGCATGTCCAGTCTTCTCGGGTTGGCATTTATTTCTATGGCCACATTATATTTTGCACAGGCATCAATGATGACCTGGTGATCAATGGGATAGCCTGGCCTGCTCAGCAATAATCGTCCTGTCATGTGCCCAAGAATGGTGGTATGAGGATTGCTGATGGCATGTAATAATCTTGTCATGGCCTTTTCTTCCTGCATTTTAATATTGGAATGAACCGAAGCGATCACAAGGTCGAAAGTGGACAATATTTTATCAGAATAATCCAGTGAACCATCACCCAGGATATCAGATTCAATACTTTTAAAAACCCTGAATGGCGCATATTTTTTATTGAGTTCATCAATATATAGATGTTGTTCCTTTATTCTTTCTTCAGATAGTCCATTAGCATACCCTGCGCTTTTGCTGTGGTCACTGATCACTAAATATTCGTATCCGTCCGTTACGCAGGATTTTATCATTTCTTCTATGGTGCGTGATCCGTCACTCCAGTCGCTATGGCTGTGAATGATCCCCCTGATGTCGGTGGGCCGGATAAGGTCAACAAAAGAATTATTACCGGCCGCCTCTATGACAGATGGTTTCTCGCGAAGAAATGGAGGTATGACTGACAGTCCATGTGCTTTGAATATTTCTTCTTCTGATGAAAATGCGGAGGAATCTTTTTTCGCGATCGTTGCCCATTGGTCCAGAAATATTTTGCTGCCGGTGGTTTCAAAAAGTGAAAAGTAAAAAAGACTTTCAGGTCTTGAGTAAAACTGCAGCAGGAGTTTTTCAGGGCTTCGGAAGGAAGACGTTTCGCTGAGTATTTCTTCTTCTGTGTATCCATGATTTATCAAATACTCCTGTAATTTTTTGGGCGACAGGGTGGTGACCCATTCCAGTTTGTCTATGGTCAGCGCCTGTCTTCTAAAGTCGCCGGTGATCTCGAAGCGTTCTTCGGGGAATGCTTTTTTGAGCATAGTGGTCATTTGCAGGGCATAAGGTTCTATGGCAGCAAACAGTTGGCTGCCCTGGCTTTGCTGGTAGAATTCTATGGCGGACTGAATGCTTTGCTGGCTTTTTTGTCCAAAACCTTTGAAGCGCGCGAGCCTGTTTTCGGTACAGGCATACAATAGTTCTCCGGGGGATTCTATTTCCATTTCTTTCCAGATAACTGCGATCTTTTTTGGACCCAGGCCTTTTATGGAAAGCAGTTCCAGCACACCAGCTGGTGTTTTGAGGATCATTTCTTTGAGTGCCGGAAGGTTGCCGTGTTTAATTATTTCAATGATTTTTTTCCCCAAAGAATCACCGATGCCCCTGAGATCAAATATTTTTTCAGGTTCAAGAGCTGATAATTGGAGGGGAAGTTTTTCGATGTTGAAAGCTGCTATGGAATAGGATTTCGACTTGAAGGCGTTTTCACCGTGGATGTCGATCAGTTTGGATAGCAGGGAGAATTGGTTTGCAATGAAATTGTTGTCTGGCGCCATACTTGCAAAAATAGACGTTTCACGCAAAGGCGCTTTCGTTTCACGCAAAGGCGCAAAGGAAGCGCAAAGAGGCAAAGTTAGTAGTCAGGCAATTAATTCTTATGCGCCTTTGCGCTTCCTTTGCGCCTTTGCGTGAAATACCTTTGCGTGAAATACCTATGCGTGTTACGCCATAACAAAAAAAGTCCCGGAGCGATCCGGGACTTTGATATTTTTCGCATGCGCAAAGAAACTATTTCTTCTTAGCAGCTTTCTTAACTGCCTTTTTCTTTGGAGCAGCTTTCTTTACAGCTTTCTTAGCTGCTTTTTTCTTTGTTGCCATTTTGTGTGAATTTAACGGTTAGTAAAAAGTAAAATTCTACAGTAAAAATAGAAACTAATTTCAAACCGCCAAAATTTTTTCACAAAATTTGGAAATGATCTGCTAAACACTTACAACGCTGACAAATGTTCTTTCGTTGCGGGTCTTTTTGAATTCGACAACTCCATCGCTTAAGGCAAACAAAGTGAAGTCTCTTCCAAGACCAACATTTTTACCAGGATGGTAAACGGTTCCGCGCTGACGAACGATAATGTTACCGGAAATGGCTGGCTGGCCGCCATAAATTTTTACTCCCAGACGTTTGCTCTGCGAGTCGCGTCCGTTCTTTACGCTGCCTTCCCCTTTCTTATGTGCCATGAACTATGTAATTAAAATATAAAAATTAATTGTGTCGATTATGCAAGGATGTCGCTGATGCGGATCTGCGTATATCTTGTACGATGACCATGCTTTTTACGAAAGCCCTTCCTCCTCTTCATTTTAAAAGCGATCACTTTGTCTCCCAGGACCTGGTCCAGGATCTCAGCTTTTATAGTCGCCTTTACATCGGCCCCTACTGATAATTTTCCATCTCCTCCCGTCAACAGTACCTCGCCAAATTCCAAAGCATCACCTGCCTTGCCTCCGACGTGGGGAACATATAATGTCTGGTTCTTCTGAACCCTGAACTGCTGACCGGCTATCTTTACTATTGCGAACATGATTCCAAAAATTAGGATCGCGAAGGTATGCCGTTTTAAGATATTTTAAACATTTTAAAGCGTTTTTTTCTTGTATGAATTGACGTAGGTTTGTCGTTTAGGCCAGAAAATGAAGAAATGAAGATCAAATCGTTCCTGGCAAAGCCATTTGCCAGCTATATATATAAAGGTATAAAAAAAGGAATGACTACCGCCCTCGCGGACCAGGATGCCATTCTCAGGGACCTTCTAAAGACGGGCAGGTTTACTGAGTTCGGTAAGGAGCATCGTTTTCAGGATGTACAGACAGCGGCGCAGTTCGCCCAGGCCGTACCGGTGCGCGACTATGAACAGTTTAAGCCCTATATAGAGCGCATAAAGGAAGGTAAACACAATGTGCTCTGGAAGGGAAGGCCCATTTACTTTGCTAAAACATCCGGCACCACCAGTGGTGTCAAATATATCCCGATCAGCAAGGATTCCATATCAAATCATATCCATACCGCCCGCAATGCCCTGCTTTGCTACATCGCCCAGTCGGGCAACACCGCTTTTGCCAACGGCAAAATGATCTTCCTGTCCGGGTCGCCCGAACTCGAAAGGATCGGTGATATCCCCACGGGCAGGCTAAGCGGCATTGTGAACCATCATATACCCAGCTACCTGCGCAATAATCAACTGCCTTCCTATGAAACCAATTGCATCGAGGATTGGGAAACAAAGCTGGACAAAGTAGTGGAGGAAACCATCAGCAAGGACATGACCCTGATCAGTGGAATTCCTCCCTGGATGCAGATGTATTTTGACAGGCTGACTGAAAAAACAGGGAAAAAGATTAAGGATATTTTCCCTAACCTATCCGTGATGGTGCATGGTGGCGTCAACTTCGAACCCTACCGCTCAAGGTTACTGGACAGTATAGGCACCTCAATCGCTTCCATTGAAACATTTCCAGCATCAGAAGGATTTATCGCTTTTCAGGACTCGCAGGAGGAAGAAGGGTTGTTGCTGAATACCAACAGCGGTATATTCTTTCAATTTATACGGATGACGGAAATGTTCAATGAAAGTCCGGAGAAACTTTCTCTTAAAGATGTGAAAAAGGGAGAAAATTATGCTCTTATAATTAATAATAATGCAGGCCTCTGGGGATATAATATCGGTGACACGGTAAGATTTGTTTCCACTGACCCTTACCGCATCCTTGTCACCGGAAGAATAAAACATTTTATTTCCGCATTCGGCGAACACGTCATCGGAGAAGAAGTGGAGTATAGTTTGATGAAAGCTGCTGAAGAGGAAAATATTCATATCACTGAATTTACAGTGGCGCCGGTGATAGGAACCGGACATTCTTACCATGAATGGTTCGTTGAATTTGAAAACAAACCAGACGACATAAAACGATTCGCGGCGAAAGTTGACAACCATCTCCGTCAGAAAAATATTTATTATGACGACCTTATCAGCGGCAACATACTTTCCCCTCTGAACATCCGGGCCGTACGTAAAAACGGGTTTATCGATTACATGAAATCCATCGGTAAACTTGGCGGACAAAATAAAGTGCCCCGGTTGAGCAACGATCGTGAAGTAGCAGAGGTACTTGAAAAATTTGCTGAATAAATACTGCATATGAAAAAACGACTTGCAATTTTTGGATCAACAGGTTCCATAGGCACGCAGGCACTCGAGGTTATCGCTTCGCATCCGGACCTGTTTTCCGCTGAAATTCTCACGGCGCAAAATAATGAAGAGCTGCTGATAGAGCAGGCACTTCGCTTTAATCCGAATATTGTTGTGATCGGTGATGATAAAAAATATGAAAAGGTTAAAGAGGCGCTGGCATCGACAGCCACAAAAGTATTTGCTGGCGAGAAATCACTGACCGAAGCGGCGGCCATTGATTGTTACGATATGATGATCGCCGCCATCGTTGGCTTTGCGGGACTGAAGCCCACGCTCGAAGCAATACGCGCGGGCAAGGCGGTAGGACTGGCGAATAAAGAAACGCTTGTAGTTGCAGGAGATATCATCATGCAGCAGGCTGTTGAAAATAAGGCGCCGATAATTCCCATCGATTCGGAGCACTCGGCGATATTTCAATGTCTTGTCGGTGAGTCAAGGAGCCGGGTGGAAAAAATAATCCTTACCGCTTCGGGAGGCCCCTTTTTAGGTAAAAAGCCAAACTTCCTGGTTAATGTAAAACGCGACCATGCTCTTCAGCATCCCAACTGGATCATGGGTGCCAAGATCACTATAGACTCCGCTACGCTGATGAATAAAGGCCTTGAAATGATTGAGGCGAAATGGTTGTTCAACCTGGAGCCCGCCCAGGTGCAGGTGATGGTGCATCCACAAAGCATTATTCACAGCATGGTGCAGTTTGAAGATGGCAGCATGAAAGCCCAGATGGGATTACCGGACATGAAGCTCCCTATCCAATATGCCTTATCCTTTCCGCACCGGCTAAAAAGTAACTTTCCCCGCTATGATTTTAAAAAGCCATCGCAGCTGACGTTTGAAGAACCTGATATCAAGACTTTTCGCAACCTGTCGCTGGCAAATGAAGCGCTGCTGAAAGGCGGAAACCTGCCCTGTGTGATGAACGCGGCCAATGAAATCGCCGTTTATGCGTTTTTGCGCAACAGAATTGGTTTCCTGGACATGACCGATGTGATAGAAAGAACCATGGAAAAACTGCCATTTATTAATAAACCCACTCTTGAGGAATATTATGAGAGCGATGGGGAAGCCAGAAGTTTTGCGGCATCGCTGATAAAATTGTGATGGTTTTTACGGAAAGGCACCCGTTGGCCAAAGATGCGAAAGGATTCTTACTTATCTTTGCGGACTTTGCGCTTTATTGGCGCCTTGTGGAACCTTTGAACATTAAACAATTCCGCGCAGCGGAAGATATACTATGACATTATTAGCAATTGACTGGGCAACGGTGGGAGTGAAGGCCGGGCAACTGGTTTTATCTCTTTCGATCCTGGTAGTACTCCACGAACTCGGACATTTTTTACCTGCGAAATGGTTTAAGTGCAGGGTGGAAAAATTTTATTTATTCTTCGATCCCTATTTTTCAATATTTAAAATAAAAATAGGTGAAACGGTTTACGGAATAGGCTGGCTGCCGCTTGGCGGATATGTAAAAATATCCGGCATGATCGATGAAAGCATGGACAAGGAACAGCTAAAGCTGCCTGCGCAACCCTGGGAGTTCAGGAGCAAGCCGGCATGGCAGCGGCTGATCATCATGATCGGCGGAGTGACGGTAAATATGCTGCTTGGTTTTTTCATTTTTGCCATGATACTATTCAAATGGGGCGAAGAATATCTGCCGTCCAAAAACCTGACATACGGCGTGTACGTTGATTCTATCGGTGAAAAAGTAGGCATTCGTAATGGTGATCACATAATCAGTGTGAATGGAAAAGAGGTGACCAATTTCGGAAAACTATCTGCTGATTTTATATTGAACGAAGCCAAGACCATACAGGTTGAGCGTGACGGAAAGCTGATCGATTTAAGTGTGCCGGAGGGAACGATAAGAAGTCTGATCGCCAGAAAGGGTGATCCACTGGCTGCGCCAGCTTATCCGATGGTAGTGGATTCTGTAATGCTATCTAAGGCCCGGTTCACGAAGGATGCTTTGCAGCATGGGGATACGATCATCGCATTGAACAATGAACCTATTCATTCTTATTATGAATTCCAAAGTAAGAAGAAGCAGTATAAAAATGCTGAAGTGGCTATTTCCGTTGTGCGTTCCGGCGGAGATACAGTTCTTGTAAGAGCAAAAACAGATGAAAATGCTGCGGTTGCTTTTTATCCTGTCACTGCAGACAAGTTCCTGAAATTTGAGAACAGGCAATATACTTTTTTAGAATCATTGCCGGCAGGAGTGGAGAAAGGCTGGGGTACGTTGGTCATGAACGTCAAGAATTTCAAATTATTATTCACATCCAAGGAAGTGAAGGCTAGTGAATCGCTGGGAAGTTTTTTAAGTATTGGAAATATGTTTGGCGCGCAATGGGACTGGGAAAGGTTTTGGAGCATGACCGCCTTACTTAGCATAGTGCTGGCTTTTATGAATATCCTGCCGATACCAGCCCTGGATGGCGGGCACGTTATTTTTACCTTATATGAAATGATCACGGGCAGAAAGCCGGGAGATAAGTTTATGGAGTATGCGCAGACGGTGGGAATGATATTATTGTTGTTGCTGATGGCGTATGCGCTGGGCCTGGATTTCTGGCGGTTTTTATTTAAATAACCATTGTATATCTTTGCTTTTGATTCCGGTGAGAAAGACCGGGATTGAAAGAAATAATAAATGGGGCCGTATTGGTTTTGACAGCATAGATCTTTGAAAGTGTAAGCATGTCGTGCGTTGGATAATTAGCACGTTAATCTGAATATTCAAAACTTCAAATGGCAATACTCAGTATGCCATGGCTGCCTAATCAGTGATTAAGTAGTCATTAGGGCCGCAGGGCAGGTTGGTCTGTTACCAAGCTCCGCCGCCGACTCAAAAAAAATACAGAATGCTGCAACCGAAGGCTGTGCCGGTTGCTTAAGACCATCCAGCTAAGTGATGCATTGGTTAGTTCATTCCCTGCGCATTGCCGACAACCAATAATGAAATAAACATGTAGAAAGCTTTCGGCGGATATGTTTGGACAGGGGTTCGAACCCCCTCGGCTCCACAATGACGCTTAATTGAAGACTCGCACCTGGCGGGTCTTCAATTAATAATGTTACTGGTATTGTGTTTCGCTTTATGTTTCTTTATGCTTTGATATGATTGGATTATTACCATTGCATTATAAATACATTTCAGAAAACATTGCAAATTTTATGACTACGGTAACAGCGATTCCTGACATCCGTATAAGGCGAAATCCAGATACCCGATTAAAATACAGATAATACAAGGAAAGGGCGCAAAGGAATGGAGGGCCTGTTTTAAAAACAATGTCGTATTCGATGAGATCGACAATGACCTTCTGGTAAAATTTGATACCTATTCATGCAGGCCGACAACTGCAATAACACCCGGCACAAGAAATTTAAATCCTGCGGGAAACATTCGATCAGGCTGTACAGGACGGCAGGCGGGAGTCCGTTTAATTCTTACCATATCCCCACAGATCCGGTATGCCGCTAGCGTGGCTTTGCACGGATGTAAAAATGGAACAGTTTAATTCTGATTGGACTTATTGTCCTTTGCGTTTAATTATGCCGATACTGAAGCATCCATTCATAGATGTTCACGCCGTCCTGGCGGAAATCCGGATCAGTGGCGCGCGTCCATGAATCATGGCCCAATACACCCATGGGAGGGAAAATGGTGAATCGCGGCGCAATAGGAGTATTATAACTGTTGATCATGCCGACAAATCTCTTTGTCAGATCAATGTTGAAAACCTGGTCACCAACATTGTGAAACACCCATAGCGGAAGGGCCGATCTTGCGATCACCGAACATTTATATGCCAGGCCGGGAGTGTCAGGAATGCCCGACATGGACACGACGGCCGCAAACAGGGCTGGATGAGCGACAGCGGCATCACAGGCAAATCTTCCACCCAAGCTCATACCTGATATATAGATTCTGTTGGAATCAATCCTGAAGTGACTTGTAGCGTATTGTATGAAAGACAGAATTTCTTGTGATGAAGGATGTATTTTGAACTGTGGTGCAAGATGGATAAACGAAAAATGATCTCCACCGACGACGAATTCCGCGGGAAATTGCTGCCTGTCCAGCAGCTTTGGTATCCCCTCTTCCAGGATATGAGGGAGATCGGAGCCGCCATTTCCAAATCCACCGCCACCATGAAGAAAGATCAGCAGCGGATAGCGTTGACTGCTGATATCATAGTGGGAAGGCAGCGCCTGGTAATATCCATTGATATTGTCATTCACTTTTTCAGTGACAGCTTCGAGAACCGGCGGAATTGATTCAATAGAAAAGTGTATTGCATCGTGGTGCTTCCTGCATGAATACAAAAGGAGCACCAGAAAAATAGCAGGCAATGACTGTTTGTGCATTCAATGCGGTTTTAAATATTGGCAAACTAAACTGCCAGCAGAAATAATAGGTACGCGATAGGGATCAGCACAGTTGCCCTGCGTTGATCAAATCCAAAAAAAAATGTTATGCATGCAACTTCTTGTTAAAATCGCCGTATTCATAATTAACCCCACTTTGTAACACCATTTTTATACTTCAATTAAAATTGAATCTATGTTTAAGTTATCAGTACAGACAGGGTATGGACCAGCTTTAGGCGCTTTTAGGTCATCTCCCGGTAAAATCATTTTCTTAAGTGCATTCATAGCGTGTGTGTTTTTTTCATGTAAAAAGAATAATCAGTCCAGTAACCTTACTGCCACGGGCATCGATATCTCGATTGTTGCTGACAATCTTGTTTCACCGGTGTTACTTGTGCAGGCTCCGGATCCCTCCAAGAGCATGTATGTCGTAGATCAGATCGGTAAAATATGGAAGATTGATTCCATGGGGCAGAAGGGCGCTTCACCATTTTTGGATATCAGTGGCAAACTGGTGAGCCTGATGGCGCCGTATGACGAACGGGGCTTGCTGGGACTTGCGTTTCACCCCGATTTTCAGCACAACGGCAAGTTCTTTGTCTTTTACACGGCGCCACCGCGTACAGGCGGCCCTGCACCAGGGGTTAACTGGAGCAGTCTCACACGCATTTCACAGTTTACGGTGTTTTCCAGCAACTCAAATTTTGCCGATCCGAATTCTGAAAAAGTTGTGCTCGAAGCCGATCATCCGCAGTTCAATCACAATGGAGGTACAATCGCTTTTGGTCCAGATGGTTTTTTATATATTTCCATTGGCGATGGAGGCATGAAGGATGACAATGCACCAGGTCATGTGGAAGACTGGTACAAGGTAAATGCGGGAGGCAACGCACAGAACGTTGAAGCGAACTTTATGGGTAAGGTTCTGCGGATCGATGTCAACACCGGCTCGCCTTACAGTGTGCCTGCAGACAATCCGTATGTTGGTAAGCCCGGCCTTGATGAAGTATATGCATTTGGTTTCCGCAATCCCTACCGCTTTTCTTTTGACATGGGCGGGTCGAATATATTGATATCCCAGGACGCAGGGCAATCATTGTACGAAGAGATCAATGTAGTAACCAAAGGAGGAAACTATGGATGGAACGTGAAAGAGGGAACGCATTGCTTTAACACCGACAATGATACTGTTGAGCGCGCAAGCTGCCCGGCTGTTGATTCAGCAGGCAATAGCCTCATAGATCCTGTTGTAGAATTAAACAACGCTGCCAACCCCGAAGGGGGAATTGCTACTGCGATCATCGGCGGTTATGTTTATCGAGGCAGCGCAATACCCGAACTCATGGGAAAGTATATCTTCGGAGTATTTTCTTCCGACGAAACCGGTACTCCGAATGCAAAAATATATGCGGCCACCACTGCACCAGCAGGCAAATGGTCATTCGACCCTATTTCATTGAAAAACAATCCTGATAATTTGGGCACGTATCTCAAGGGCTTCGGGCAAAACCTCGATGGCGAAGTGTATCTGATGACCACATTGCAGGCAGGCACCACGGGCACAACGGGAAAAGTCTACAAGCTCGTTCCCGCTCACTAGTTCCTCATTTAAAAATAAACGTAGCAGTCAGTGCTTTTACAGTTTGAGAAATCTAGCAGAGCCAGTTTTGCATGAAACCGTTTGGTAGCAGAAACGTGCGGTATCTTTTTATACCTTTTTGAAAACTTTTTCAGCTTCCAGGCCTTTACCGATGACACGTGAATGTCTGCGCCATTAGCGAAAAGCTTAACGATTCTGCCTTTTAATTTTCGATAAACTGTACGGGCTATCGCCTGCCGGTCGTTGGCAAATACTTCTACGATTCCTTTGTCGACAAACACATGTAAAACCAAGGGCTCACTTTTTTTCAATTCAAAAGGTGCGGCTTCAATATTTCTTCTTCCCCAGTCGATGCTTGATCGGGTGGTTGTGCCCGATCATTTTTTAATCACCCAAAATTTCGTGTCTAAATATTCATAACTTTTGGGAATAATTGATTTCAGGAAATGAAGGTATTGAAGCATCTTGAAGTAAATCAATTTAGTCACTTAAATTTAGGGTTATGGCAAAACAAATTGGGATAGTATTTATGTAAGCCTCTAACGGACACCACGATTGATATTTGATAAAGATTTTGTATGGTTATTGTGTGCGGTATGTGTGGATATTCCGGTTAAGGGGTTTGTCTCAAAAGTTTAACCTTTGCAGTACTATCAATTATGCAGTTCATGTATCCTTCTATTTCAGATTCAAAGTTTACGCTCGGACAGGTTTTGGCGCGCCTTCGTCAAATTCACCAACCGGAGCAAAAGGTATTAGCCCAGGCTTTACAAATGTCTTATACTACTTACCTTAAGACGGAACGTGATCAGCGCGAACTGAGTTTTCTCATGGCTTTAAGGGTATGCCAGTTTTATAAAATGGATCTGCATGAGTTTGTTTCCATGCTCAGTGATGAGGAACTTGCGCGCAATGAATTGTCGATAAGTAAAGCGTTTGAAAAAAGAGAAAGAAAAAAAGTAGCAGTATTAAAAGCAAAAGTCATTGACATAAAGACAGAACAAGCTGTTCAGTCATCGCTGCTTTAAATTCAGGCGCTTTTCGCATTCTGCGGAAGCCGCGGTTTCCTGAACATTAATCTTGGAATATATGAGCACGACAGACGCACCAAATAAAATTCACCATGGAAGAAATATAAATCGGTTTCGCGAAATGTTCGGAATGAAGCAGGAAGCTTTGGCCTCAGAGATGGGACAAGATTGGTCTCAGAAAAAATATCGTATAAAGGAAGCAAATAGCAATCATTGAGCACAAATCTCATAAATCATTTTAATTACAACCTGTAATCAAAAAGATTACAGGTTGTAATTTTTACAGCATCCCGTTAACTCTCAACGGTTACCTGGCTTACCGCTGTGGCCACAGTCGCGGCAACAGCTACATATCCTGCAATGGTAATGACAATGGCAGGAAGGGCTACAGGAGCGGTTAGTATGATACCGCTGATCATTTCCAGCGACATTCCGATCAGTTTTAATATCCGGAAAAATTTCGGTGTTGGCGCAATAGCGCGTAATTTAAAGTGCAAGAATATTGACGGATGGTACAAACCTGACCCTGACCCTGACCCAAGAAAGTCATTTTACATTGTTTGCGCTATAACAATTGTTGCTATGATTCTTGTTTACCTGATGCTTAGATTTATTCATTAATTATAAAATCTTTTATTTATGCCCAGGACTATTTTTTCTTCCAGAGGACCAAAGATTATTCTTATCATCATGATCGTAATGGCCATTTATCTGACTTATTATTCCTATCAGTTAGGCGTTAAGGAAAGTTAGGAAACCAAGGAAAGTTAGGAAACCAAGGAAAGTCTGAAACACGAAGCCTGTCGCAAAAGCGAAAATAATTCAAAGGAGACCTAACTTCGTCCCTACGAATGATTGTACCGCATGATTAGCCGTACGAGTTTTTTGTTTCGTTTCATGGATTGCCCATGGTAAACAATGTGTCCAAACTTATCCATACAGAGCGCCATCGCAACATTGTTTTGATATAAATAAAGCTTTGCGCGAACGTCGATAGCGTATTGACCCGAAGATCTTTTGAATTTCTTACATCTGTTTCTACCTTGGCGTTGAAAGTTGGGGGATTTAATTACTCCCTTCTACTTGCGTACCAGTCTCCGATCGCGTACAATGGAATAATGATCATTTTTTCATACCGCGAATAATTCTCCAGGGAACACCTGATCCCATAGGGTGATTTTTTTTCTTCAAGGAAAATATTAATGCTCCGCATCGAGCCCTTTTTGCCAGATTTTATTTCTATGGGTACCACCTCGCCTGATTGCTGGACAACAAAATCTACTTCTGCGTTACTGCTTTTTGCTTCGCGGTGCCAGTAAAACAAATCTTCCTGGCGATAGTTTGAGGCAGCTTTCAACAGTTCCAGTCCTGCATATTGTTCCGCAATAGACCCTTTATTGATGGCCTCAAAGTCTGTTTCTAATAATATTTCACCCATATTTAGCTGAAGCAGGCGCTGAAAAATTCCGGTGTCCATCAACATGAGTTTCCTGTTCTTGTGATTGGCCTCCGCTCCCAGGGGAATGCCATTGGCGTCAGAATGCGTTACGGCGATGACGAGTCCCGACATAATGAGCAGGTTCACGGCTTCCTGTATTTGTTTGTAACTCGATTCAATGGCTGCTTTCGAATACATAAATTTTCCTCCGGATTGCCTTATGATCGAATCAAACACTTCCGCAATGCGAAGAAACGGTACGTGCCTTTTGTATTTCGCAAAGTCTGTTTTCAGCGAGCTGATCAGATCGTCAAGAATCTGCCCACACCGGATAAAATCTTTGTGTTCCACATAATTAGCAACGACTTCGGGCATACCTCCCAACACCAGGAATCTTTTGAAATGTTGCACGAGTTTCTGATGAATGGTTTCCTGAAGCGGTTTTTCAAAAGAGGCTTTTTTCTTGAAATCCAGCAAACCTTTCTCGCCTACTGCATTGAGGTATTCGTTAAATGATAAAGGATAGACAAAAACTGACCTGATTCTTCCTACGCCGAAAGATGGAATCTCAGCAAGTGCAAATTCAAGCAATGAACCTGCGGCGATGACGTGCAGTTCAGGATATTTCTCATAAAAAAACCGCAAGGAAGAAATTGCCGGAATACAAGCCTGGATTTCATCAAAGAACAGAAGCGTCTTTCCGGCAATTATAGGAACATTATATAAGGCCGAAAGTGTTTCGCATAATTCATATGGATTAAGGTCATTGTCAAAAACCTTCCTGACCTGGCGCTGTTCCTCAAAGTTGATTTCCAGGAAGTGATCAAATTGGGCAGATAGGTGGTGTACTGCCGTAGACTTGCCGACCTGACGCGCCCCTCTCAGCAGAAGGGGCTTGCCCGTTTTTTCCAACCGCCAGGCTGATAATACTTCATCTAGTCGTCTTTCTAGATACATAATTTCTATTTTACAAGGCAAAAATAGACAAATTTAGCTATTTTACAAGGATATAATTGACTTCCTGTTGCTTGCGAGATGAATGATTCTGTTTTTAAATGCTTTTAATCGCACCATGAAGGAATTGAAATATATCAAAAAGATTTCCGAAACGTCCACTGTTCAATCTTTTAATGTAATAATCGGAGGGCTTCGTGCTTCCGGACAACTGCAAAAATATCGCAGAATATGCTCCCTTATTCGATTGGGTCGCGTCTCTTTTCAGTGGGGTAGGAGCGGTGTTGAGTTTTTGGCACGCCGGATCCGGTTAAAGCGGGGTACGAATGCTGTAGCTATTAACCTGGTATGTTATGGTCGCAGAATTTCCGGGTTGGAAAACAACAACTAAAGCAATTTATGAAAATTGGTATGCTTTATGCTGATGGAAGTTCTTTATACGAACCGTATTTTTTCAAAAAGCTATAATAATCCGAAGTAAAAAGCCAGGCAAGGTTTAAACGCAACCATGCAAAGGATTGCTATGGCTTTGTTAGCCATATGTGCCATACAGTTACTGTCGTTGAATCAAAACTAATTTTCCGTTTTAATTACTTATTTCGATGAAACGACTATTCTGCTCTATTTCCCGCCTCGCGTTATTGTTGGGGGTGCTATTCTTATACTCCTGCCAGAAATCTCTTGATGTAGTGAGCACTACCGAACAGTTCGCTGTTGTGAATGTAGGAGACAGTGTTACACTTGCTGCAAGCAATCTGGTGGCAGACTGGGAAACCGGAAACTATAATCAATGGTATGGATTGAGTGCGGCCTATCCCAGCAGTCAGTATGCTACAGTTACCTGGCCCGTGCGCCAGGGAAAATATGCCGGAAAATTTGTTGTGCATCCGGGTGATTACAGCTTTGGCGAACGAAGTGAACTCGGCATGTGGACTGCCAGATCAGCTCCATTAAATAATTACACGCAGGAAGTGCCCGGAAATGATTTTTATTATGGATGGTCCACCATGTTTCCAGGCGACTGGAAAACGCCTCCGGGGTACTGCATTTTTTATCAGTTTCAGCAACGCGCAAATTACCTGAATCCCGCTATTGCTTTTAATGTGTATGGCGAAACGGTCCAGGTGAATTTCAGTACCGGAACTGTTGCAGGAAACAGTAGCTCTCATACTTCTTCCTTTGCATTCATGCCCACACATAATGCTAAAGCAAGTCCTGTTATTCTCAGTGCGCTGAACAGAGGAAAATGGCATGACTTTATCGTCCATGTAAAATTCGCTCCTGATGCAACAGGTATTTTCGAAGTGTGGCACAGACTGGAAGGATCTGCCGGATTTACGAATGTTTTGAGCTACCGCAACGTTCCTACTGAGCCGTGGACCACCAATCCTGCTACATTTATTCAGGAAGGAGTATATACGAAGTACAAAGTGAATAATGTTTATGGATGTGTACCTAATACATACGTAAAACTGGGACTGTATCGTCCTATAGTATCGGGAAATAAAATTGTCAATACGATTTATCACGACAACTGGACCCGTCAGATGTCGTATGCCGCGGTGAGCGCAAAATTTAATGCATCCCCGGTCCAGCCACCCCCGGTAGCGACTCCTGCCCCACCACCAGTACCAACACCAACAGCGAAAGCCGGCGCTGATGCAACAATTCACAAATTCTGGAACTTCGCTCCTCTGCTGAATGGCAGCACATCCACCATTCCTGGCGGATGGTTCACCTCGGCCAAATGGACCAAAGTATCAGGTCCTGGTGATTATGTGTTGGCAAATGCTACTGCAATGCAGACACGTGTTAAGCTTCCTTCTGTTGGTGTGTACACCTTCAGGATCACTGTAGTTACCAACGGAGGTGCAACTTCCTCCGATGATGTTTCCATAACAGTTCTTCCTTAAAATTATATTTACTGCCTGAGCCTTTTATGCGTGCCGACGAGACTCTTTTATTTTCTCAAAAGCTTAAAGACAATAATTTCAGGAAATTTCTATACCAGTATCTAACCGAACCTTTTCAGCAATTCGAAAGGAATCATGCGCAATATATTGGATGGAAGATTCAAAAAAACTTATATCAATAAGATAAGCCATGAAATAACTTACAAGCTGAATAAGCATAATATTGCGATGATCGTTTTGATCAAAAATTAATCACCATCCACGAAATACATAAGTCCCTTTCTTACCGTCAGTTTATGACTCCGAAAAACGGCGTATTTAAAATTACTGTTCATCCAACGGGCGCATCAGTGATAATTTTCCTTGCTTTTAGCGCATGGTTTGTAATGCAAGAAGGCCGTAGGAACAAATTAATAAAAAGGCTTGATACGCAAAGATTGTAATAGTTCCATCGGCTTCCAGCTTTAGAACGGATTAGACGGCGCCAGCTTCCAGGCCTTGACCGATGACACGTGAATGTCTGCGCCATTAGCGAAAAGCTTCACAATTCTGCCTTTTAATTTTGGATAAACTGTGCGGGCTATCGCCTGCCGGTCGTTGGCAAATACTTCTACGATTCCTTTGTCGACAAACACATGTAAAACCAAGGGCTCACTTTTTTTCAATTCAAAAGGCGCGGCTTCAATATTTCTTCTTCCCCAGTCAATGCTTGACCGGGTGGCGTCAAAAATTAATTTTTTTGCAGCACCATCATAATAGATACTGGTTTGTTCTTTGTTGTCTGAAGAGCAGTTTACAAGTACTCCTGCCTGGGATGCTTTTCCCGGAAGAAGCGTTATTTCCAATTCCATGAGTTCATCGCCCGGTTCTGGCAGTGTGAATGCTGTTCCGGATTTTACGAGGATGTTTTTCTGTTCATGAAGTTCTCCTCTGAGTTGCTGTAATTCTTTAACCGGCTGTATTCCCAATGTCCCATCCTTAGCCAGCCAAAGCGAACGTGGAAGGCCATAGATACCAGTCCACCCATAAAATCTTTTAATGCTGTCAGGCCTGTCATCAAATATCCATGCCCACATTATTTGCCGGCCCTGTTTATCTATAAGTGCTTCAGGGGCGAAGTAAGCATTATCTTTCCAGGTCATCCGGCCGTGCCGCTCAGGAAGGAACCGGTCATTTTTATAATCACCTATATAATACTGGCAGCCTTTATTATGACTGATAGACAACAAAAAATATTTGTTGCTGGGTGTTCCGCCTTCAGGAGAAGAGGGCAGGGGCAGGAAAGACGGGCACATATTGTCTTCTGAAGTATCCGTCCATTCCCTTCTTGATTCATAAAAACGGTGCCGGTAAGACCAGTCTGTAAGATTTTCCGATTCAAAGAGATAAAGCCTGTCTCCTTTTTCATCAGCAGGATTTTCAGGCTTCCTTCCATATTTATTCAATACCAGCAAATTTCCTGTAAGCATATAATATTTTCCATTCTTTTTCCAGATATTGGATGGATCCGCCGAGCCCACATGTATATCCTTGCCTGCAGAATCTTTTAATTCTGAAATGCCCCATTCGGTTGACTTAATTACAGGATTATCTTTCGATTTTTCCCAGTTATTAAAATCAGGACCGGTACTTTTTGCAATGCCGATTCCCTTTGCACCCCATAGCATCCAGTAAGACAATACCGCAGTGCCATCATCATCCACAAATGCGCCTCCGCTAAAACATCCTTCGTCGCCATTACCTGGTACTATTGCGTCAGGATGGTAGCGCCAGTGCAACATATCCGGACTAGACACGTGCCCCCAGGCAAATCCGGTTCCTGTTTTATTGTATAAATACATCAGGTGATATAGTCCGTCATGATAAAAGGCGCCATTGGGATCCCCCGGCAGCCCATTGTCTTCAGGAAAGCTGAAGTGATAAGCGGGGCGGTAAGGATCGTCCAGAAGCCTCTCCCTGAATTCACGTGTCGCCTTGATCACTTCTTTGGAAATTTCCTTTTGCGGGTGAACAAGTGAGGCGACTGTGTCTGGAATTTTTTGACCCACAGCCGGGATATTATTAAATACAACTGCCATTAATACAACCAGAAATCCTTTCATATTAAATAATAAAATTTTGAAGAAAGCCGGTGAATATTCAATTGTGTGATATTCACCGGCATGCGGGTGCTAATATCCGGCATTCTGTTTATAAAGATTCTGACTTAAATCTATCTGGCCTTTAGGTATAGGTAAATATTCATCCCTTCCCTTCATAAAATGAGCGTTTGCCAAATGCGCGCGGCGGTTTTTTTCCACTGCAAAATAATCATTCAGGGTTTCTGCCATTATGCCCCATCGCATAAGGTCATACGCACGGAATCCTTCGCAGGACAGTTCAAGTCTGCGCTCCCACTGCAGGGCCTTTAGCGCAAAATCTTTTGTCCAGGTGCAATTCACGCCGTCCATATAGGGTTTGACATCAAAGTTACCTGTGGGCTGTCCGTTTACATCAACAAGTCTTGCCGTACTTTGGGCAGCACGGTTCCGGATCTGGTTAATAAGGGGCAGAGCCTCTGCCTGCCTGCCAAGTTGAATCAAAGCTTCTGCCTTCCACAGTATCACATCATCTATACGGATCACATCGCGGTTTTTTGAATCGCTCTTCCAGGGGTTAACGGGCTGGTAGCAGGCGCAATCATAAATCACCGTTTCTTTCATGGACATAAATCTTCCGTATGATTCCGGCTGGCGTGTCCAGGTGGTGCCGTCAAAAAGAAAATCTGCTTTATACTTATAGGGCAGGCTGTCCATGGCCACCGTGTGCAGCAGGCGCGGATCGATCGTGTAAAGTTTCACACTTGCCGAGCCACCGATATTGATTTTGTTATAATTATCAAAATCGGGCAGTCCGTTAACTGTTCTGAATGAGTTGACCAGGTTTTGCGTAGGACTGTGAAAACCGCAACAGCCGTATTGTTCCACCATTGGGTAGCAAACTTCATTAGTTCCGTTTATGCGTCCTTTGGGAGTTCCATCATTGTGCGAAAATTGTATTGCCCACAGGGATTCAACACCGTTTTGTGATTCACATTGAAAGTTATCACTGAAATCCGTAAATAAGGTCTTGCCGGAATTCTGTAAAACATCATCACAAAGCGTAACCACCTGGTTCAATTTATCCGTATTGATATTGATCACCTGGTTGGATACATTTTGTTCATACGCCTGGAACAGCAGCACTTTGGCCAGGTAGGCTTTTGCAGCATATTTAGTCGGGCGGCCAACGGCGCCGTCTGCATTTGTTTCAGGAAGATTGTCTACGGCAAACTGAAGGTCGCCGGATATCTTGCCCCACAATTCTTCATCGGTCAGGTTGTTTCCTACCTTATTGTATTCATTGGTAGGAATGGTATCGCTTATAAAGGGAAAATATCTGAAATTTACCTTCAGCCAGAAACAATTATTAGCCCGTAAAAATCTCATTTCAGCGATCCTGGCTTTTTTTTCAGGATAATCAACCTGGTTGAGTATCGAGAGCGCCTGGTTGGCCCGGGATATACACTGGTATTCGATTTCCCATTTACCGGCCACGCCGCCTTCGTCGGTGGTCATGTTGACAAATGTTTCGGCGGTGTTCCATTCCGATAAATCGCCTACGCCGGCACCACCTTTGTATGCATCTCCGCCTCTCAGGTCGCCATATGGCCAGGGACTAAGCGGGTGCAGATAATATCGTTCATTTCCCTGAGCTGCATAAGCGGCAATCACCATCTTATCAGCATTTTCAGGAGTGGCAAGTAAGTCTGCGGTGGCCACTCCTTTAGGAGCATCATTAAGAAAATCCCTGCTGCACGACAACAAGGTGCACAGGATACAAAACAGGAGTGGGTATGTATTGCTTTTCATCGTTTGTCTTTTTAAAATATTAAATTAATACCTGCAGTGACTGAAGTTGGAAGCGGAAAATCAACAGCGGGACTCTTGGGGTCAAACCCTGTAAATGTATTTCCCTTCAGCTTGAAGGTAGATAGGTTCTGACCCTGGAGAAACAATCTTGCGCTCTTTAGCAGCCTGGAAGAAACAGATGCAGGGAGATGGTATCCGATAACGACCGACTGCAGTTTCATATAAGATGTATTTTCAACAAAGTAGGTGGAAAAACGATTTTCCTGGTTGATGTCTGCCGCTGTAATTGCAGGTATGGTCGAAGAAGTATTGGTTGGAGACCAGCTGTCCAGAACTCTTTTTCCATAATTCTGTCCTCCGAAAAAACCAAAGAAATCGGTGTACGATTTGGTGGCGCTGGCCACTTGCCTCCCGATTTCGGAATTAAAGAATACAGAAAAATCAAAATTTTTCCAGGTAAGCTGCATATTAAGTCCCCAGGCGAATTTTGGTTCATTTACGCCGATCCAAGTGCGGTCATCCGCATCAATTTTACCGTCGGGCTTTCCGTTCGGACCGCCGACATCTTCATAGCGAAGGCGGCCTATGCCTTTGCCTGGCTGATCTGCTGCAGCATCCACCTCGGCCTGGTTTTGAAATATACCCTGCACCACATATCCATAATACGAATTGAGCGGCCTGCCCAAAATCGTCTGATCCTTGCCGTTACCCGGATAGGCCCCTACAGCTTCAGGGACAATATTTACAAATTCATTGGTGTTGTGATATGCATTTGCGGAAACAACGAATCCCAGGTCGCCAATTTTATCGTTGTAGGATAATATGGCCTCCCATCCCCGGTTCTTCATGGTTGCCCCATTTATGTACCGTCCTGCTCCAGCGCCGGTAACCAGTAATGTCGGTGGCTTGACCAGTATATCGGAAGTGGTTTTAAGGTAATAATCGAATGAGCCATTTAATTTTGATCTGATCAAAGAGAAATCAATGCCAAAATTGTTCTGAGTGGTGGATTCCCATTTAAGATCAGGATTGCCCAGCTGAAGGCGGATATATCCCGATGGAAGATTTCCCTGATCCTGTCCGTAAATGTCGTAGGCAGTTCCGGTATTAAAGGGCCAGTTGTCATCTCCGTAATGTGCCTGGTATTGTTCATAAGAAGCATAATTATCAATTGCCTGGTTACCGGTTTTTCCCCAGCCATACCTGACTTTCAGATTGGTAATCCAGGAAAAAGATTTCATGAATGATTCTTCACTGAGCACCCATCCTGCAGATACGGAAGGGAAAATGGCATACCTGTTGCTGGCCCCGAAACGGGATGATCCATCCTGTCTGATGATCGCTGTAAGGAGGTACTTGTTTTTATAGTCATAATTAAGGCGTCCGAAATAAGAATTTTGGGAATTGTCGTATGCCAGACCTCCGTTTCTGACGTTGCCTTCACCCACATCCAAATACTCATAGTTTGGATCCTCGCTTGCAAAGCCGTCTCGTGCGCCAAATAAATTAGCGCCCTTAGCCTTCGTCGCTTCCTGGCCGGCCATTACCTGAAAATTATTGTCGCCCATATTAAAGTTATACGTCAGCACATTGTTCCATGTCCAGCTGCCGCCATAATTTGCATTCGTTGACAATTGCGGCAGGGTTTCTGAAAGAAATCCCGCCTGGTAGGTCCTCACAGAAGTGTTGGCCCATGAGCCGTCATAATCCACTCCGAAAGTAGACTTGAAATGAAAGTTTTTAAGAAGTTCCACATCGCCAAATACTGATCCGATCAGGCGCAGGTCATCAGTATGGTTTTGCCGGTTGCGCATAATATCCAGCAACGGGTTGTTACGGTCACTCATCCCCTTTACGGGACCGCCCCAGCCGATGCCGTCGATAGTGTGCACAGGCACGATAGATTGTAAGTTGACCGTATTTCCCAGCCATGTTCCACCCGTGTACCTCATTTTAATGGCTGCAATATTTTCCCCTACTTTAATACGGCCATTAAACATTTTATATACTGAATTCAGCCGTAAACTTGCCCTGTCCCAATTATTATATTTTGTTGTGCCGAGGCTCTTAAGGTAATCGAATGACAGCAATGTGCTGCCGTTTTCGCCTCCATTGGAAAAAGTAATATTATGATTTTGTGAAAGCGCTGTGCGTGATATTTCTTTTTGCCAGTCGGTGTTGGCCGGCCTCATTGTTTTTGCATCATCGAGGTATTCAGGCAGAATGATTTTATCGAGTACCCAGTTGCCATTGGCATCCTGGTGATCCTGGAAACTATACACCCCATAATTGGGATCTATTTTATCATTTCTTGCAGCCATCCACTGGGCCCTGCCATGCTCATCGGTATTTAACAACGGTATCGGGTTGCGAGGAAGAAAACCTGCGGTGATGGCTGAATTAATTTCAACCCTTGTTCCCTTGGGAGCCGACTTCGTGGTAATGATATAAACTCCGTTTGCAGCACGCGATCCATAAATGGTGGCTGCCGATGCATCTTTTAAAACCTGGACCGATTCAATATCATTTGCAGGTATTTCATTTAATCCGCGGTTTGTAGGCACACCATCTACAATTACGAGTGGTTCGGTGCTGCTGTTTAAAGATCCCTGCCCGCGGATCAGTACGCTTGCGGCTGCACTGGGATTTCCATTATAGGAGGTGGTGACACCCGGAACGCGGTGATCCAGCGCTTTAAGGATATTACCCGTAGCAATTGCCTGCTCTTTTATCTCCGGCATTTTTACTACGAAAACAGAACCGGTAAGGCTTGCCTTCTTCTGTGTGCCATATCCTACTACCACTACTTCCTGCGAAGGAGCAAAAGAAGTCCTTAATTGAATTGAAACAGAACGCTGGCCGGCTATCGTTATTTCTTCCGTTTCATACCCAACATAAGAAATGATCAGCACGGAACCCGGACCTGCCTCGATAGAAAAATTTCCATAAGCATCCGATTTGGTACTTGTAGTTGTCCCTTTGACACTGATGGTCGCGCCATCGAGTAACTGTCCTTTTTCATCTTCAATTTTTCCTTTTATTATTTCAACCGGACGAACTTCATTTGACCGGTTATTTTTTTTAGGAGCAACATTCAGCGGATGGTTACTGGCATTGGCCCGGAGCACACCCGATGAAAATACAATCAGAGCAAGTATCATTACCCTTAACAGAGGCTTTATCAACCGCCTTCTGTGCAGGCTGGATTTACAATCAACAAATAAGTACATAATTTTTATGTTTTGGCAATAAGCAGCCGTTATCAGATGAAGTTTAATACAGTATTCAAATACAAGTCGCGTGTGTAAAAGGATTCTTTTATTTGAAGAGGATAGCTGCAGCTATCCGTCACGGCCAAACGGAAATAGAAAATCATAGTGTAAAATCATATGCGTTGTTTTAGAAAATATTTTTTTTGATACGTGCGTGTCAGGAGCTGACCTCTATTGTTTTTTCCAGTTGCTTGGATACTCCGGACCGCTTATCGTTTGAAAGTTCAATGCCGAGCTCCTCGAGGGTTTTACCTTTTGTTTCAGGAAAATATTTCCAGACTACTATCGCCTGAATAAGCATCGCTGAAGAAAAAAACAGAAATGCATGACCGGTTCCCCTTTCATTCTGGCCGGCTATCATTGGGAATAAAAAAGTAATCACAGCAGCGAAGAACCAATGTGTAAAACTGCCAAATGACTGACCCTGGCCACGAACGCTGTTGGGAAAAACTTCTGATATCAGCACCCATATTACAGCTCCTGTGGAGAAAGCAAAAAACATAATATATCCTACCAGCAGCAGCAGCAGCTCAAACCCATGAAAGCTCTGCGCATAAAACGCTCTTGCTACCAGACCCAGGCAAACTGCCATTCCGATGGAGCCAGTGATCAGCAATTTCTTGCGTCCTACCTTGTCTATAATTATCAGCCCCAGAATGGTAAATATGCCATTAGTAACCCCTATCAGAACGGGCTGTAACATGGAATCCTTTGAAGAAAGACCTGTGAGTTCAAAAATCCTGGGGGCGTAATAAAGAATTGCATTAATACCGGAAAACTGGTTGAACATGGCCACTAAAAAAGCGATCGACAACGGTTTAAAATATTTTGAAGAAAATAAACTTTCCCTTTTTTGCTGCATGCTTAACCGGATATCTTCTATTTCAGTATCAATGTTTTTCGTCTCAATTTTATTAAGCACCGCTTTCGCTTCATCAATTCTGTTGTTCCTGATAAGAAACCTCGGGCTTTCGGGAACCAGGAACAAAAGGAAAAAATAAGCAAGTGCAGGAATGCCCCCGATACCCAGCATCCACCGCCAGGAATGCTCACCCATATTTCTCAGAAAATAATTAGAGATATAAGCGATCAATATTCCAAAGATTACATTGAACTGGAACAAGGCTGTCATTCTTCCCCTTATGGCAGCAGGCGAGATCTCCGATATATACATAGGTGCTACAACAGAAGACGCACCTACGGCGAGCCCTCCTAAAAAACGAAGTATAATAAATCCTTGTACATCGCTCACCATTGCACTGCCAAAAGCGGAAACGGCAAAAAGGAAAGCAATTATGAACAGAACGGGTTTTCGGCCATATTTATCAGCCGGTTTCCCGGAGATCAATGCACCGACAACCGTTCCGATCAATGCAGAAGAGATGGTAAAGCCATGCCAGAAAGGTGATAATTGAAATAGTACCTGTATTGTTTTTTCGACTCCGGAAATTACTGCGGTATCAAAACCAAAAAGAAAACCACCAAGAGCCAGTATAATGGACCATCCGAAAACAGTTATGTTTTTGTTGTTCATATTCCGTTGTTTATTGCCTTTATTTTTTTACAATTAAATGGTGTTGATCGCTATATTGCTAAAAGCAGCTTTGCCGTCCGTTGCAAAGAATCCCCAGTTACCAGCAGGCAGGTCGTATGCGCGGAAGTTCATTGCCACTACGTCATCTATGTAAGCGACTCCTTTGTTTCCTTCGATGATCACCAGCAGATTTACCGGCGCCTCATGCGTAACACTGACCGGCCGCTCAAGCTCCACCATCTGGCTGACCTCCGAACGTTCACGAGGCCATTTATCGAAGACCATCCTGTTGTTTTGTGGCTCGATCCTGATATAGTAACTTTTGTCCAGGTCATCGCTGGTCCGGAACATGATACCGAATTCCTTCGATCCTTTTGTGAAGGCAACAGAGGTGCTGATCCTGCACAGATCGGGCAATGTGCCGCCAATGGCCGCGGAAAAAGTTGACGCCGCATTCAGGGTCAGTGTTCCATTATCAAACTTGTAATGACCGGTTCCGGATTTAAAGGACAGGTTTGCAGGTTTGGTGAAAGCCTTTGCAACCGATTGGGGGACTTTCACGCCCAATTCACCATTTTTTTGCTGATAGATCTCATGAACCACCAGGTTGCCTCCCCAATCCCAGGTACCATTGTCCTTTGCCTCGTTGCGGGTTGGGTTCCATCCGAAAAGAAACCGTTTTTTTCCATCGGAAGCGGATTTCGCAGCATAAAAAGCGTGACCATCAAAATCATCCCTTTCAGGAGTTAACCAAGGGCCTTTCAGTGATCGGCTCATTCTGTACCTGGTCTGCACCTTGTCGGTAAACTCTGAAAAAAGCAGGTACCACCAGTTTCCCATTTTAAACAAATCCGGACACTCATGGGTGAAATACAGATCAGGCGCATAAAAAGGTTCCTGCACGCTCCATTTAATCAGATCCTTCGAACTGCATAATGCGGTGAGCCCGCGTCTTCTCGGAATTCCTTCCTTGTGCCGTGCCGCCAGCAACATGTTGTATTCCTTTGAATCCGGATTCCAGAATACAAACGGATCTCGCCAGTCATCTTTTTCATACTTATCTGCAGGCGCGAAAAAAGTATGATCGGGCATTTTGGTCCAGGTTACCATGTCTTTGCTGATGGCATGCATAACGCCCTGTTCAGGTTTTCCCTGCTGGCGCAAATGAGGATTGTGACCGGTATAAAATATATGAAATTCATTCTTTACCTGTATTGCGGATCCTGTAAAAACATACAGGTCCTGATCCGTTTCGGAGCCACGTTTAAGCATTTCTCCATGCTCTTCGAAATTTACAAAATCATTTGTAGAGATCCGGTACCATGGAGTGCCTTCACCATGAACGGCTTTGTCTCTGAAGTCGAGTAGATAAAACAGCTGGAACTCACCATTGGCATACAGCGGAATAAAATCCGCGGCCCAGGCGTTTTCCGGCTTGTAAAAAAAATCCCTGCCCGCAGAATTACCTGGAGCATGTCTGGCAACGGACCTTATGTTTCTTCCAAAAGTGTTTTCAGCAAGAAGCTGGCTCCCCAGGAAAGGCAGCAGTCCGGTCGCTTGTAAAAAATTACGTCGGTGCATATTGTTTATTTAAAGATTATTTCATGAATCTGAATTTCCTCATAAACAGGGCAACTAAGATGCGACAAACCGACCAGTGCTTGCAATGCACACGCATATTCAATTGCCTTCTGCGGTAAAGCGCGCTCCGAAACCTGGTAAAGAAATCCCGCAAGAAAAGCATCTGCCGAGGCCGGATTGTCCGGGGTCTCCTTTTCAAATCCCTGATGCTCATGTAATATCCCGTCTGCATTGAACAGGCAGCCGTTTGAAATTTTAGAAACAATAATATAGGGTATATTAAACCTGTCCTGCAACATCCTTATCCTGTCGGTAATGGTATTGACGGTAGAAAACCAACCGGTAATTAATTCAAGTTCATCAGCATTTATTCTCAGTATCGTTGTTCCCTTCATGCAGTCTTCAATAGCCTTTCTGGTGTAAAAAGGGATCTGTAAGTTCATATTGAACACCCGCTGGGCGGTCATTTCCATAAAAGTGTACATGGTTTTGCGGGAAATTTCGCTGCGGGCAGGAAGACTTCCATGCACAAAGAACCTCGCATCCGGCATCAGATTGTCAAATGAAGGTTCCCAGATGATGTTGTCCCAGGCTTCCTGATTACCATTATTTCTGAGGAGTACAGGAGAAGAATTAGGGTGGGCGCCGGTTGGAAATTCGTAATCCACCTGGAAGAAATCTGTAGAAATAGAGTCGTTCTCCATAGAGCCGATCAACCGTTTGCCCTCTTCATCAAGGCCTACCCTTGTGATCAGGGCAGGGTTCATGCCTAATCTTTTCAGGTGGCGGGCAATGTTTACCGGCGATCCTCCCGGTTCAGCGCCACCCGGTAATGTGGTCCACACGCTTTCACCAAAACAAACTATCTGGTGAGTGTTGTCAGTTATCTTCATGCAGGCAATCGTTAATGGACGGCAAAATAAAATCAACCGGGCTTATTCTATTTTAAAATTGTTTCAAACTTTTTTAAAAAGAAAATTCTTTTACAAAATGCTAAAGAGTTCATTATAAGCAGGTTATTTTTTTTCAATCAGCTGATGCACCAAAAGTTTTTCAAAATCGTAGCATTGATTTTTAAATTCGACCCATGGTCTTTTTTTTATAAAGAAATATTTTTTCCAAAAAACGGATTTTGAAAGACGTGGATACATTTCTGCAAAAGGATTTCTGAAAAAAAAGCGCATATTGCCGGAATGATTGCGATGTCAGATGAAAGGCGCACCTGCACCATTGTTTATATATTTTTATTATTGGTGGGTGTTGTTGTCGGGATAAGCTCCTGTACAAACCTGGATAATACCCTGCATGTGAAAAAATTCAGGATCGGCTTTTCGCAATGCACCGGGGATAATAAATGGCGCAACGCCACCCTTGAAGGGGTCAAGAGAGAACTTTCCTTTCATCCGGGCACGGAACTCATTTACAAAAATGCGGAAGACAACAGTGCGCTGCAGGTGCAGCAAATAAAAGAACTCAGTACACAGAATATAGATATTCTGCTCGTGTCACCCAATGAAGCGGAACCGCTGACCTCCATAATAGAAGAGATCTATAATAAAGGTATCCCCGTGGTTATCATAGACCGGAAGATCAATTCCGACATGTACACCGCTTTCGTAGGCGCCGACAATTTTGAAATTGGCAGGATGGCAGGTAATTATGTGCTGAATCTTTATACACCTCATTCAAAAGTGATCGAGATCATAGGTCTCAAAGGATCGACACCCTCTATTGAACGGAAAAATGGATTTGCTAAAAGCCTTGAGACTAATACACGTATCCCCGCGGTCACCCAGGTTTACGGCAACTGGCTCAAAAACACTTCTGAGGAAGAATTAATGAAAATAAAGGATCAGCTTTCTCCCAATGACATTGTGTTTGCCCAGAATGATCCTATGGCACTCGGTGCTTATGAAGTATATAAAAAACTGGGCTTGCTTAAAACCGCAAAGTTTATAGGTGTTGATGCTCTTGGTGGCCCCGGCGGCGGAATTAATCTTGTTTCCGAAAAAAAATTGAAAGCCACCCTGCTTAATCCTCCGGGTGGCGAAGAGGCGATACAGATCGCCTTTAAAATTCTAAATAAGGAACAATTCGACAAGGAAAATACTTTATCTACCGTTGTGATAGATTCCACTAATGTCAGGATCATGCAATTGCAGACCAACAAAATCAATATTCAGCAGAAAGACATAGAACACCAGCAGGATCTTTTGATGCGCCAGCAAAAAGTATATGAGAACCAGACTACAGTTATCAATATTTTTATCGGAGCAATGATCCTGGTACTAACGCTCTCGGCTGTTTCCATCTATGCGCTGTGGAACAACAGGAAGATCACGAGGAGGTTGTCTGTACAGAACCAGGAGATTCTCTACCAGCGTAACCAGCTCATCGAAATGACCGCAAAGGCAAAAGAAGCAACTGACGCCAAGTTTAATTTTTTCACCAATATCTCTCATGAATTCAGGACACCGCTGACGCTTATACTTGGCCCCGTTGAAGATTCACTGTTTTCGTCCAAGCTTCATTTTACGCTCAAAAACAATTTACTGCTTGTACATAAAAATACCATGCGGCTCTTGCGGCTGGTCAATCAATTAATGGATTACCGAAAAATCGAAGAGAGCCGGATGAAACTGAAGGTGTCTGAAAATGACCTTGTACCTTTTGTTGAAGAAATAACCGATGCCTTTCAGGAAATGGCGCGAAAGAAATCTATATTGTTTAAAGTGCATGCAAGAATAAAGACACTGCCTGTATGGTTTGATGTGAACATGCTTGACAAGGTACTGTTCAACCTGTTGTCCAATGCATTTAAATTCACTAAAGACAACGATGGCGTTATCAATGTGACCATAGATAAAACAGAAGATGATACCATGGCCATTATAAAAGTCGAAGATTCCGGCATAGGAATGCATCCGGAAGAGATCGATCATGCCTTCGAACTTTTTTACCAGGGAAATACCACCCATTCAAAAGGCACCGGACTCGGATTGTCTTTGTCAAAAGAACTCGTCAGCCTTCATCACGGAAAGATCATTTTGAAAAGCGAAAAATGGAAGGGGACGACTTTTGAAGTTTATCTGCCCATTGGAAAAAATCACTTCGAAGCGGCTGACTTTACCCTTTCCGGCGAAACCAGAAGCCTTAGTTATGAGGATGTAAAAATATACACCAAAGAAGAGGGCCAGGCAGTGCTCAACGCAGAGTACAATCCATCCACCGGAGATAAACAGCACTCCATTTTAATTATTGAGGACAACGATGACCTACGCCTGTTTCTGAAAAGCCGGCTCAGCGAATTATACGATGTTCATGAAGCCGGGAATGGAAAATCAGGATTGCATCTCGCTTATGATATTGTTCCCGATCTGATTATTTCAGACATCATCCTTCCAGGCAATGATGGCCTGTATATCACTGAAATGATCAAGCAGGATATCAGGACCTCCCATATCCCGCTCATCCTGTTAACTGCAAAAAACAGCATGGAAGAACAGATAAAGGGTATCCGTTTGCAGGCCGATGCATTTATCGTTAAACCCTTCAATCTTGAATTTCTTACGGAAACGATTAAGAATTTACTGAAAAGCAGGGCACTGCTAAGGGAGCATTATACCAGTGAACTGCCCTCTGAGGCAAGGGCAAATAATTCTAAAAAGATAGACAGGAAATTTATTAATGAGTTTACCGCCATTGTCGAAGGCAACGTGGCCAATGAATCTTTCTCTGTAGAGGATATCTGCAGGGAAATCGGAATTTCGAGGGTTCAGTTGTACAGAAAGGTAAAGGCGCTGCTCGATTACAATGTGAATGATTATATTCTTACGGTCAGAATGCAAAAGGGCAAATACCTTCTTGCGCATGAAAATCTTTCGATTTTTGAAGTGGCCTGTAAAGTGGGGTTTTCTTCACAGGCTTATTTTGCAACAGTATTTAAATCTAAATTTTCTGTTACCCCTACTGAATACCGGGAAAGCAAAAAGCAATAAGTGCCCGGATATCTTTATTACTGTGAGTGATCTGTCCGGAAGGGTATTCCAGGCAATCCCTCTGCTGAAAAGACATTTCCAACAAGGGTATTGCTGAACCCATAACGGATATCAACAGGTTTTTTAATGGCCTTGTTCCATACGATAATCTTGTTTTTTGTATCGAGGCTCGTAAACATAGGGCTCTTATAGGCAATATTTTTCTGCCCATACGTTTCAGCTACAGGATTAACACATTTGCTATTACCATCACCTTTTAAAATTATGCCCGATCAATTTTTAATCACCCAAAATTTCGTGTCTAAATATTCATAACTTTTGGGAATAATTGATTTCAGGAAATGAAGGTATTGAAGCATCTTGCAGGTTATTTGAATTTAATTCTGTGTAAAGACTTAAAAATTTAACAAGGGGTTCTATTGGCAATCCATAGCTACATAAGTAGCTAATAATTAATATTTTGCGTTTAAGTCCTTGTAAATATAAACTTTGTCTTTATACTTGCAAGGTTGATTAACAGAGAAGTTAAACCTTATTTAAAAAGATTGCTAAAGAAATGGCTGCTGTTTTATAAAAGGATTTTTATTTGGGTTGTGAAGATATAAAAGCTACTCAACGGTTTATAGTTTACCCTGGATCCGACCGTTATCCGGCAACTACAGATGTTACCGTTTTATCACTGATTGATATGATGAAGGAACTGCGTTCTGCTAAATGATTCATTTAATTCTTCAAAAATGTTAATAATTGGATGAGCGTTCGAGTATCCTCACCTCAGCCAAACGGACTTATTTGATCTAATGATTTAGAAAACCGTTTTTATTTTAGGCTGTTTATGAAAAGAAATCCCGAATAAGATTTGTTTATTGCTCCTGAAGATAAAACCAGACAGAATAAAAGTGTTTTTCAGATAATATGGATGGTACGGATACGGCGTTGGTTAGTGCGACATTCCTTTCGCAATTTATTAATTTTATTTAAATTGTATCATGATCAATAACCGCAGAAACTTTATCAAAAAAAGCCTGGTGTCAGGGGCAGGACTTTATCTTTTGCCAGGAAGTCTGCATGCTGATATACCCGAGGAAATCGTGATGACCGTTAATGGATCAATAAACCCCTCAGCCTTGAAATTTACCTTAACTCATGAACACATCCTGGTTGACTTCATCGGTGCCGAAAAATACAGCAAGGACCGTTATAATGCTGATGAAGTGTTTAACCGCGCGCTTCCGTTCCTGATGGATATCAAAGAAAAAGGATGCCACACTTTTATAGACTGCTCCCCAGCCTACCTTGGCCGGGATGTAAAACTACTTAAACGTCTTGCTGATGCCAGTGGGTTGATCTTCATCACTAATACTGGTTACTACGGCGCTATACATGAAAACTTCCTGCCGAAGCAAGTTTATACAGAAACCAGCCGGCAGCTGGCAGACCAATGGATAGCGGAATTTAAGGATGGCATTGAAGGCACGGGTATTAAACCGGGGTTTATTAAAACCAGCGTTGACGGCGCGCCGTTAACCCAGACGCAACGAAAGATCATTGAGGCGGCAGCGCTTACCCACCTGGCAACCGGGCTAACCATTGCTATACATACTGACAATGGGAAAGCGGCGAAAGAAGAATTAAGCATCCTTTCCGCGAATGGAGTGTCACCCGAGGCGAGGATCTGGGTGCACGCCCAAAAAGAAAAGGATATGACGTATCATATCGCAACGGCAAAAAGCAAAGGCTGGGTATCCTTTGAAGATGTACAGCCGGATAATTTCCAAATAACCGTTGATAACCTTAAAACGATGAGGGCTGCGGGTTTGCTGGGCCGCGTGCTGGTTTCTCATGATTCCGGCTGGTATAATGTTGGCCAACCTAACGGTGGCGACTACAAAAATTACAATACAATCTTTACACAACTGATCCCGGCATTAAAGCAAAATGGCTTCACGGCGCAGGACCTCAATACGATATTTGTTAAAAACCCGGCGACGGCGTTTACGATAAGGGTGAGAAAAATGTAGCATTCCGGAGCGGCCAGTGATGCTTATATTAAAGGGACTTTTTTAGTAATTTTAATACTTTCTTTAGAAGATTTAAACCACCTCTTTACTGGCTGACTTGTACGAGTAGTAATTAAGTTTTTAATTTGAATGGGATATTATGTGGAAAGTCCTTTTTCCCCTTTCGGTTTAGAGTATGAAGCTGCTGGTATCATTGATGCATTAGGAGAGGATATGAAGGGTTTTGAAATCAAGGATGAAGTAAGTGTAATAGGCGCATTTTTTATGGCGGAACATCTATTGCTGTAGCGAGTATTTCTGCTGAAAAAGCAGCACGGAATAAAGTAAAATTAATCACGGAGGTAAGGAGTATTTTGAACTCCACAAAGCCCATTGATGGAGCATGCGCATCCGAAGCCTGATGGCAAGATGAACCTTTGGTTCATAAAATTTTTCATACCTGACCAATGTCATTAGTTATGCTGACTATTGTCTTTGATTGCTACTGCTGCAAAAAATATATTTGTTCAGCAAACAATAATTTAGAATAAAAAATAAGGAGGTTGTATGGGAACTCAAGCATTAACTAAAGTAACTGAAAGAATGCCGTCTGTATTTGATGATTTTTTTAAACCTTGGAATGAATGGCAGATACTTTTTTTTGAAGATGTGTATAGGAAATTTTACTGGATGAAGAGGAAATAAATGGTATGGAAAATATTAGTCCGGAAGAAAAGACCCTCCGCATTTTTACAAATGAACAAGATGCAGGTTCTCGTTACTATTTATTAAAGCGGATGGTAATCAGTGAAAATCGTTTTTGTCAGGATATCCAATGCCAGGTCTTTATTTGTATTTTTATTGAAAAAAGTAATGGCAAACCAGGTATAAAATCCGTCACAAAACAAATTAAAAGAACCTAAATGGCTACAAGTTTTTTTACAACTTCCCTTAAAACCCTTATCGTTATAGCAATCCTACTGGCCCTGATCACTTGTTCCTGCCGGGCGCAAACCTATATTTCACTAGCACCCAGCCTGACCAATTCTGCAGGAACGCTCGCTGAAAAAGCAAATTTTGCCGTGGAAGTGGGACGGCAATGGGATGTTTTCAGCCTTGGTTTAGACATCGGAAAAACCAACATGGCGCCGGTAAATGGCAGAGATACTACGGCCTACCTCGAACTGCGACCTAACCTCAACATCTTTCAGCAGGGGAAATTCACCAACACGTTCACAGCAGGTATAGGGTTTATTTTTAATGCGAAAGAAAACCTTATGACGGAACTGACCTCGGGAATTGAGTATGCCTATTCCCCTACCATCCATTTTAACGTTTTCTTTGGTCAGTATTATTACAGCGGAAGAGTGTCCGCCAGCAATGTTACCTTTTTCGGGTTCTCAGGTATGCTATATTTAACACCGTCACATTCCAGGCCTCTGGTCAGGAAGGGAAAAGATCAGTAAATAAGAAACAGTATATTGGCACTTCATTGGTACCTTTGGATTCAGCTTGCGATTTTCCTTTTAACAATACATTTACAGGCGCGGTCATTTAAAAAGGCTCCGGTTTCGGCCACAGCCTTATTTATATAATAAATACGGATGAAACAGGGTCATTTGCGTATTATAATGTTGTTTAGTGTGCTATATTCCAGCATTGTATCAGGTCAGAGAGCCGGGGTGGATTCAGCTTACATTCATCTATGGAAGAAGCCAAACGTGATTGAACTTTATCCAGGAGTGTATAAAACACATTTTACTTTCAGCCGCCCCGATGACTTTAAAAATAATTACCGGCTGGTAGCTAACAGCAGCGGATATATGGGTGTTTACTTGAATTACAAATGGCTGTCACTGGAATATTCATGGACCTTGCCCGGCACACAGCTGGACAAAAAGATTAAAGTGAAAAACACCTCCCTCGGATATCGCTTTAATACCCGAAACATGATGTTCCGGCCTTTTTATGAATCCTTATCCGGCCTGTTGATCCCAGACAAGAAGTCCAGGCATCACTTTAACGCTTTTCCAGGCATTCAACTGACCAGAGTAGGTACAGATATTTACTATTATACGAATACCAGGCGATTTTCTTTTTCAGCAGCAAATTATTTCTCCGCTCAGCAGGTAAAAAGTGCAGGGGCATTGGTCATCATGGCTACACCATCATTGCAAAGTATCGGCTGGAATAAGCCTTCCCGGCGACTGCTAAATGATTCCGCAACTTATCAGTTACTTGCCTCGAACATGCGGTGGGTTTCGCTACTGACACGCCTTGGCTACAATTATAATTTTATATTGGACGAAGGAAAATGGAGCTTCAGCCCAGGTGTGTTGGCCGGTGTTGGGGCATTAAGTCAGATACACGCGGGCAACAGAAAGTTCCAACCTGTCACAGATTTTCAGGCCTGGGTCAACGCAGGATATAACGGCCCTCAGTATTATGTATACTTCAATGCATCGCTGGATGATTGCCAGACCAGTTTGTTTATTAAAACCATGCAACGTACCAATATTGATGTTTCTTTAACCAGTGGATATCGATTTGGCAACAGTAAGAAAAAAATTCTGGGAATTTTATAAAATCATCTGCCCCAAATCTGTCGCGATTTTGAAATTTTTTATTGAATCTGTTGAACAATTCTGCGCATATCTGCAGACAAACTGCAGTTACCAGTAATTGTTGTTAATGTATTTCTTTAAAATGATGGGTATGTGATTTGTACCTAATTTTGTCGCTGTACTGAAATGACTAATTTGCTCCCGCATAGCTATTTTTACCGGCATCTTTGATCTCAGTCCTACAAAATTTTACAATTGTTAAATTTATTCAAACTGTTTTAAAATGGTATGCTTTGCTATGCGCAGGCCCGCGGTCTATTTTTTTTCCTTCTTACTTCTTATTAGTCTAACAGGATGTCGAAAAATCTTTCACGGATCCTCTTCAGTATTAAACAGTACTGATCTTGGTTATTACACGATTACAGAACTTGGCACCAAATTAATGGAACCCCTTAACCTGGACGATGTAATAGATGGCTATACAGAGAAACGTTCTTATTTACCTGGTGACTCTATTAATTATTATATATCAGGCCCTCAAAGTCAGCAGCAGGTATGGATAACAGACGTAAACAATAAGCAGGTATTTTCTATTCCTGTGAACGTTCAAAAACAGTCCATCAACAGCGCCAAACCCTGGGAGGAAGGATTTTTGTATAATAAATCACTTTCATCGACTTTGCCGCTGGGCTTGAAAAGCGGGGTGTATTTTTTCGGTGTTGCTCCTTTAGTATGCAAAAGTACTTCTCCAGCACCTGATATTACCGTGATTTATCCTACCAACACCATGAATGCCTACAATCACTTAGGTGGTAAAAGCCTGTATCGTCCCTCATTGGAGGATCGAAGCACAGTTGTTTCTTTTCGACGTGCTATTACATATTCTCCTAATAATACTGGTCTTGGATTTTTAAGATGGATCAGTACCCAGCCTTACGATGTTAATTATATCTGTGATGAGGACGTGGAAGATTATAATACATTCGCTAATTCAAAGACAGTCATTATAATTGGTCATAGTGAATACTGGACGAGAAAAGCACGTGAAAACATCGACCAATTTGTAAAATCCGGAAAAAATCTTTTGGTACTGTCCGGTAATACCATGTGGTGGCAGGTGCGATACAATCACGAGAAAGATCTAATGATTTGTTATAAGGACAACAATTTGGATCCTATAAGTATTGATATGGCTAAAACGATCCGCTGGTACCTTCCGCAACTCAACTATCCCATTGTTCAAAGCATCGGAGCAGATTTTGTAGGTGGAGGATACGGTCAAAAATTCGCTGTCAGATGGAATGGCTACAAGATCGTGGAATCAAATTCACCTTTGTTAAATGGAACCGGGCTTAATAATGGGGATATTCTTGCATTGCATACCCAGGAATACGATGGCGCCCCACTGGTTACACCTTTGGTGCCGGGAGATTCAGCTGTTCCTGTGATTAATAACAATGTATTAAATTTTAACAAGGTGGAATTGCTGGGATATGATTACGCAGAGAAAGTGGCACTTGATTTTCCACTAGGTGTTCCCACCGGTGGGAGCGGAACATTCATTGTTTTTCAAAAAACACCCTCATCCGGGACTGTTGTTAATGTGGCCTCCATGGACTGGTGCAATCCGACAAGTTTTGACAGTTCCGCGTCACAGGCAATAAAGCAAATTACTAAAAATATGATTGATGCTACATTGCAAAACCATTCACTCTTCACCCATTGATAAAGTGCTTTAGCAATAAAGGAACATGACCATCCCTCATTTTCTTACCTGATATCAGGTACAGAAATTACCGGAGAAATAGTGGGTTCAATTTCCGGAGTACCCTCGGTACTATCCGGATCTATTTCAGGAGTAGGTTTGGGATCAGGGAGTAGATATTCAGCTGAATTAGTGTTTATCATCGGTCCTATTTACAATATTTCGCTGAAATTATTATGCCATGATACAGCGGAACTGATAAAAGATTCTAAACTATTATTTTATTGTACTTCAAAGGAAAATAAAGTACTTTCCATATCCATGGCGCCCATTCCCATAGCGCTTATAGCAAAGGCATAGGAACCCGCAGGTAGATTTTTATCAGCCACCAGTACCCAATATCCCTCGCGGATCTTTTTTACCGAAAAGGTGTATTTATCGGAAGAACTTACTTTCCGTCCGGAGAATGGAGACGCACCCGGTATTTTTTGGAGCATGATTTTCCTTTTACCTTTGCCCGGTTGTGCTTTATATAATGTGATCATGC